>Ga0116227_10000391_pt1 | contig 83452 bp, 65 predicted proteins | sample S1TSphgellanicum_FD_89693 | JGI IMG/M metagenome (GOLD analysis project Ga0116227, IMG submission 89693) | Host-associated microbial communities from peat moss isolated from Minnesota, USA - S1T2_Fb - Sphagnum magellanicum MG | ecosystem: Host-associated > Plants > Peat moss > Unclassified... | reverse complement strand
CGGATAAAGTCATGGTCCTGGTCGGCGATGGCGCCGCTCCACAGGCCGATCATCGCGCCGCTCTTGCGGTCGGCATAGCTTTCGTGAGGGCCACGACCGTACCATTGCACGGACTGGAAACGGCTGGGCATGGCAAAAGACATGCCGATGCGCATCGGATCGGGCAGGCCGGATTTGAGCGGCATAAAGTGGCCATCAACCGCCACGCTGCCGTCGCCCATCATGGTGTAGCGCGTTTCAAACCGCGCCGCGCCATCGCCTAGGCCATAGCGGATGGTGATGCTCTGGCCCTTCTGCTCCACGGCCTCCACCTTGCGGCTTTGCGACATGGCCTCCCATGGCGCGGCGGCCGTGGCGGTGCCGGTGCCCAGATCATTGTCGGTGGGCATGCGGAAGAAGTTGGGCGCGCCGCCCCACAGCACGGCTGAGCCCTTGACCGTATAGCTGGCGATCAATCCGGTGTTGCGGTCGATGGAAAGCGTCGCCCCCGCAGCGGAAAGGGTCAGCGCCTTGGCCACGACCGGCCCCTTGGGCGGCAGCGGAAGCACGGGAAAGACGCGGCCATAGGCGAACTGATCCCAGCCCACCACATGCTCGGCAGGCTCAAAGGGCGCGCGCGACGCATCGTAAGCGCGGATCGTCACCATATATTCCGCGCCCGGCTTGCGGGTGATCGCGGGCAGGTTCAGCGTAAAGTTCTCGGTGCCGCGTGCCGGGGTCTTCAGGGTGGGGACGGCGCCATGGGCGAGGCTCACACCATCCTGCGTGATCTCCCAGTCGAAGCGATAGGCTGACAGGTCGCGGAAATCATTGCGGTTGGTGACAGTGAAATGCCCTGCCGCCGCATCGGGCGCACTGAACTGCACCGGCGCATAGACCTTGGCCACCTCGAACAATTGCGGATTGGGCGTGCGGTCCGATTGCAGCAAACCGTCGCCGAATTCCACATCCCCGCCCGGGTTGGGGCCATATTCGCCGCCATCGCCCCAATAGCGGCGACCGTCCTTGGTGTAACGATACATCGATTGCTCGACCCAATCCCAGATAAAGCCGCCTTGCAGACGGTCGGGATGGGCATAGATCGCGTCCCAGTCATCCTTGAAACCGCCGCCCGAATTGCCCTGCATATGGGCATATTCGCATTGGATCATCGGCTGCTTGAACTCGGTATGCCTGGCGTAATCCAGCATCTGCGTGATCGAGTGATACATTGGCGCATAGATGTCGGCATAGGCGTTGGGACGGTGATCCTCCGTCGCCGAATGGCCGAGGAAAGAGACCAGCCGCGTCGGGTCCAGAGCGCGGGCGGCGGCGGCGGCCTTCTCGAAGGTGGGGCCGACGCCGCTCTCATTGCCCAGCGACCAGAAGATGATCGAGGGGTGGTTCTTGTCCCGCGCGACCATATTGGTGACGCGCGAGACATGCGCGGCCTCCCATGCCGGGTCGTATCCCAGCATATATTGCTCCAGCTTGTCGGGATGCCGGTTTCCGGTGGAGAGATAGCCGTGGCTCTCGATGTTGGCCTCATCCATCACATAGAGGCCGAGTTCGTCGGCCAGCGCGTAGAGGCGCTCGTCATTGGGATAGTGCGAGGTGCGCAGGGCATTGATGTTGTTGAGCTTCATCAGCTCCAGATCGCGCCGCATCGAGGCTTCGGAGATGACGTGAAAAGTCTCCGGATCATGCTCATGCCGGTTGACGCCGCGAATGGTGATCGGCTTGCCATTGACGGCGACCAGTCCGTTCTGGATCGCCACGGTGCGGAAGCCGATGCGCTGGGCGCTGGCCTGCACCACCTGCCCCTTGGCGTCGACCAGTTCGAGCAGCAGCGTGTAGAGGTTGGGGGTTTCTGCACTCCAGCTGCGGATGGCGGGCAGGCTGGCGGTGATGGCCTGCCTGTCGCCCTGCACCGGGGTGGAGCGGGTGAGCAGGGTGGTCTCGCCATCCTTGACGGTGGCGCGGATGCTCATGCCCTTGGCGGCGGCGGTGGTCTGGAAGGCGATATCCAGCGTGCCGTCGCGATAGTCGTTGGCGAGGCCTGCCTTGACGAAGAAATCGGCGAAGCGCGCGCGCGGCTGGGCGATCAGATAGACCGAACGCTCGATGCCCGAGACGCGCCAGAAGTCCTGATCCTCGATGTAGCTGCCGTCGGACCAGCGGTAGATCTGGATCGAGACATTGTTCTGCCCGGGCCGCAGAAAGCGGGAGATGTCGAATTCGGAGGGCAGCTTGCTGTCCTCGCTGTAGCCCACCTTCTGCCCATTGACCCACACGTAATAGGCCGAGCCCGCCGCGCCGATATGCAGCACCACATCGCTGCCCTTCCAGTCGCCGGGCATGGTGAAATCGCGGCGGTAGGAGCCGACCGGATTGGTGGCATGCGGGATCAGCGGGCGATTGGCGGGGAAAGGGTAGGTGATGTTGTTGTAGCGCGGCTGGTCATAGCCCTCGGCTTGCCAGTCGGCGGGAACCTTGATGTCCTTCCAGCCGGAGACATCGAAGTCGCTTTTGAAGAAACCCTGAGGCGTGGCGTCCGCCGAGGGCGAGAAGGCGAATTTCCACAGCCCATCGAGCGACTGATAGCGAGCCGAGGCGGCCATCTTGCCATCCAGCGCCCGCTCTGCGGTTTCATAGGGGAAGGCTGTAGCACGGGCGGGCATCTTGCCGATGGCAAAGACCGCAGGGTTCTCCCAATCCGGGCGACTGGCATCGACCTGCGGCTGGATCGGCAGAGGCAGGTCGGGCGACGCGAGGGCAGCGGTGCCGCACAGCAGGAGAGGCAGGACGGACAGGGCACGAGGCTTCATGGTAAAGTCCATTCCAGAATGCTGGGGGTGTTGTCGAAGGTCAGCCGCACAAAGCGGGCCCTGGCGATGGCGGGGATCGCAATGGGCGAGCCGGTGACGGTCATCGCGCCGCCTATGCTGTGCCAATGCTTCGCGTCATCCGAGGCCTGCACGGTCAAGCGCAGGGGTTGGCTCGGGCGGGCCGGGCGTAGCTGGCTGGCGCCAATGTGGCGCGATGCGCCAAGGTCTGCCTGAAGCCATGATGTTGCGCCGGGGACGGCCTGCCAACCAGTGGCGTAATTGTCATCCGCCGCCTTGCCTGCCGCGTGAAGCGGATCGCGTGCGGAGGAGGCTGTCAGATGCAAGGGGCGGCCAACAGCACGATGCGCGGCCGTGCCGGGCACATCGGCGCCTTCATGGGTGGGTTTGACCGGCAACATGCGGTCGCCCGCGATGGTTAGCGCATCCACCGCGACCTGACGCAACACCTCGTCACCCTCGCGCGGGAACGGCAGGGCCTGGCGGTGATAGAGGATAAAGTCGCGCCCGCCTTCGCGGAAGATGGCGTGATGGCCGGGGCTGATGATCTGGCTGGCCGCGTCGGTGGCAAGGACGGGCTTGTCCTCGGGCTCATGGAAGGGGCCGAAGGGGGTGTCGCCCACGGCATAGCGGACTTGGTAGGTGTCCTTGGTGGTATTGCCCCAGCTTGAGGTCAGAAAATAGCGCCCGTTCCGCTTGAGCATGAAGGGGCCTTCGAAATAATGCTCGGGCGTGATGTCGCGCACCTCGCCGTCGAAGGTTACCATATCGGACTTCAGCTTCACCACGAAGCAGTGGCCGTTGACCCAGTTCAGGCCGGAGCCCCAATAGAGATAGGCCTGCCCGTCATCATCGATAAAGGCCTCGGCGTCGATCATGTGAAAGCCGGGACGGAAATTGCGCGGGATCAGCGGCTTGCTGCCATTGGCATCCCTCCAGGGCCCGGCGGGATGATCGGCGGTGCCAACCCACACCTCATTGCCCACCGAGACATACATCCAGAAATGCCCGTCTCGCCCGCGCACCACCGAGGGCGCCCAGACGCCGGATTTGCCCGATGTCGGGCTGGTGGCTGCGGCCTTGGTGGGCCAGTTGGGTGTGGTGAAGGTCCAGTCGCGGAAATTGCGCGAGCGCCACAGGCCGAGGGTGCCCTCACCCCATGGGTCGATGGTGGCGTAGATAAACCACTCACCCTGATAATGCACAATCGAGGGATCGGCGAAATAGCCGGGCAGCAGCGGGTTGCGCGCATGCTCCGCAAAGGGATCGGGATTGGGCGGCGCGGCGGCGAGAGCCGCGCTGGAAAGGCCCAGCAGAAGAGCCGCCGCCAGCCGGATCACAGGCCGGTCCCCAAGGCTTCGAGCGAACGCTTCTTGGTCTCGGGGAAAAACAGCAGCACCACCACAAATTGCGCCGCCATACAGACCGCGAAGAAGATGAAGGGCAGGCCCTTCATATGCTGGGCGACCAGCGGGAAAGCCGTGGCGATGATCGCGTCCATAAACCAGTGTGTCGAGGAGCCGAGGCTCTGGCCGCGGGCGCGCACATCGCTGGGGAAGATCTCGCTGATATAGACCCAGATCACAGCGCCCTGGCTGAAGGCGAAGAAAGCGATGAACATGATCAGCAGCGGCAACAGCAGTTCCTGATGCGTGTTCGACATGAAGACCGCCGCCACGCCCGCCAGCGCGATGGTGACGCCCACCGCGCCGACCAGCAGCAGCGTCTTGCGCCCGAAGCGGTCGATCACGGTCAGGGCCAGAGCGGTGAAGATCAGGTTGCAGGCACCGATGACGATGGCCTGACGATCGGCCGAAACGCTGTCGAAACCGGCAGCGGCAAAGATGTTGTTGAGGTAATAGAGGATCGCATTGATCCCCGAGAACTGATTGAACGAGGCAATGCCAAAGGCCAGCAGGATCGGGCGGCGATGGCGCGCCCAGCTCAGGCGCGGGGCGGCGGTGGCGGCTTCGGCGCGGGCATAGCTGGCCACTTCGGCATCGGGGTCGGCGCTGCCCAGCGACTGGAGGATATCCCGCGCCTCACCGGTGCGACCCTTGGCGGTCAGCCAGCGGGGGCTGTCGGGGATGGTGAACATCATGCCCAGCAGCACCAGCGCCGGAATGCCCGTGACAGCAAATTTCACATGCCAGTCCAGCGCGCCCAGCGCCAGAGAGGTCACCACCGCATTGCTGAGATAGGCCACCAGAATGCCCAGCACCACATTGAGCTGGAAGGCGCCCACCAGCATGCCACGCCTTTCGGTGGGCGCGATCTCGGCGATGTAGACCGGCGCCAGCACCGAGGATGCGCCAACTGCCAGCCCGGCCAGCACGCGAAACAGGATCAGCGATCCCAAATTCCACGCGAAGAAACAGCCCACCGCCGAGGCCAGATAGAGCATGGCGATAAAGATCAGCGAGGTACGGGCGCCATAACGGTCGCCCGGCACACCCGCCAGCAGGGCCCCGGCCAGCGTGCCCCACAGCGCGCTGGAGACGGTGATCCCCAGCCCCGCCGCATCGAGCGAGAAGGCGGCACGAATGCCCTCCGTCGTACCCGCGATCACGGCCGTATCGAAGCCGAACAGCAGGCCGGCGAGCGCGCCCACCGCCACGCCCCGGATCAACAATGCATTCATAGACCGAATCCTCATCCCGTTTATTGTCTTATTAATAGGTGAAACGGACGCCAACGCGATAGGTACGACCGATCGTGTCAAAATCGTTCTGCACATTCACGACGTAAGGGTTGACCATCTGATTGAAAAGATTGGTGATCGACAGATACGTCTCCCACTTCACCGCGCCGGGAATGCGCGCAGTCAGACGCGTATCGACCAGCACCTGGCCATGGAAGGAACGCTGCGGCAGGTCGGTGACCGCGGTGGTCTTGTCATAGAAGCCGCCACCGATGAAACGGCCCTGAGCGAAGAGCGAGAAGTTGCCGATGTCCAGATTGGTCTGCTGGGTCATGCGCCAATGCGGGGCGACACCGATCTGCCCGGCCAGATCGACCGGGGTGACGCCCGGCGTGATCTGGATATAGCGGTCGATGTAATTGCCCAGCAGGCGCAGCGAGAGCTTGGCATCGGGCGAAATCCAGCGCGCGCTGCCGCGATAGCCCAGTTCGAAGTCCAGCCCACGCGTCTTGAAAGCGGCCAGGTTCTGCGTGACGATGTTGACCTGCGTCAGCACGCCCGCCGCATTGCGCTGGATCAGCGCGCAGCTTGCCGTGCTGCCATTCGAGCAATCCAGCAGCTCCTGCGCTGCCGAGAGCGAAGTGATCGCGCCCTTGATGTTGATGTCATAGACATCGACCGAGGCATTGAAGCCGCGCAGGAAGGAGGGCGAATAGATAAAGCCGAAGGTGGTGGTGTCGGCCATTTCGGGGCGCAGATTGGCATTGCCCAGCGTCAGCGTGCGCACGTTGGATGCGGTGGTGCCGGTCAGCGGATCGAAAAGCTGGCCGTTGTAGGCGCTGGTGCCGCGCTGATAGAGTTCATAGAGGCTGGGCGCGCGGATATCACGCGAACGCGTGCCGCGCAGGCGCAGATCGCTGAACATCTGCCAGCTCAGACCCGCCTTCCAGGTGGTGACCGCGCCGCTGGTGCTGTAATCGGTGCGGCGGACCGCGCCGTTGAAGTCCAGCGACTTGAACAGCGTCACGTCGCGCAGCAGCGGCACTTCCAACTCGAGGAAGGCCTCCTTGACGTTGACCGCGCCGCTCTGCGCCTTGGCATTGCCGACGCGATAGGCGCCATCGGCATTGGTGATGGGGTTGAAGGCTTCCGACAGGGCGTCGACCGTCTGGTTGAAGTCCTGCTTGCGGTACTCGACGCCCGCCGCAAAGCCGAGGTCACCCGCCCACAGCTTCACAGGCTTGCCCGCGATGGAGGCCGAAGCGACATATTCATGGAAGACCTGCACCGAGGCGTTGGTGCCCGTCACATAATTCAGCGCCGCATCCGACACCTGATTGGTGCCGAAGACATTGACCGGCACGCAGCCATTGCCGGGTGTTGTCAGGCTGGAGCGGCAGACGATCTGGCCGGTCGTCGGGCTGACCACCGCATCGGCGGCATTGACGTAATTGGCCTGGATCAGGTCGTTCTTCAGGTCGAGATTGCGCTTGTTGCGCGAAATCTCGCCATAGACGTTCCACTTGAGGCCCGAGAAAATGCTGCCCTCCGCGCCCAGCACGCCGCGCAGGGTGCGCTGGCGCACATTCACATCGGTGCGCGGCAGGTCGAGATCATAGCGGCCCATGGTCAGCGTCGAGACACCCGCCGCGGTCATCTGATTGCGCAGCGTGGCGGGCAGATAGGCATTGTCGCGGCGGATGGTCAGCGCGGTGCTGCCGATCTGGTTGCTGTAGGAGCCGACCTGATATTCGTTGAAAACATCGCCGTAATTGCCCTCGGCAAAGACGGAGAGATTGTCGTTCACGTCGAAGCTGGCGCGGCTGTAGAGGATTTTCTTGTCCAGCTTGGCGACCAGAGGGGCGAATTGCGGGTTCACGCCCGAACCGCCGACCATCGTCGAGCCGGTCACCTGCGAGCCATAGGTGAAGGGCACGGGGTTGCCGCTGGCGTCGAAGGTGGTGCCACGGAAGGCCGTCGGGCCGGTGATCAGACCGCCGAAGGCCGCGTTGGAAACACGCACATTGCAGGCGAAATCGCGCGCGGTGGCCGATCCTGCGGGCAGCGAGATCGGCTGGCAACTGGCCGCCGAATAGGGTCGGTTGACGCGATCATCCACGCCGTCATTGTGGAAATATTCGCCGCTGATGATGAAGTGGCCGCGTCCTCCTGCGAATTTCGTGCCGTAGGAGAGGTCCGCCTTGCGCTCGGGGTTGTCGCCATAGGTGGTGACGCCGCCCTGCACGCCGCCGGTCAAGCCGGTGAACTTCTTGTTGATGATGAAGTTGACCACGCCCGCAACCGCATCCGAACCATAGGCCGCCGAGGCGCCGCCTGTGACGACTTCGACGCGCTCGACCAGAGCCTGCGGGAAGAGGTTGGTGTCGACCTGGCCGCTGCCGTCATTGGGAATGAAGCGCTTGCCGTCGAACAGGGTCAGCGTGCGGGTCGAGCCCAGATTGCGCAGATTGAGGTAGGCCCCACCCTGCCCGCTGGAGGTCTGCGCGCCGCGCGGCCCCGCCGAGGCGCTGAGCGCGGGAAGCTGGCGCAAGGCGTCGCCGATGGTGGTGGGCGATGCGGCGGAAAGCTGCGCGGCAGACGAGACCGTAACCGGCGTTGGCGCGCTGAAACCATTGGCGGGAATGCGGCTGCCGGTGACGACGATGCCCTCGTCGGCGGCAGGTGCGGGCGCCTGTTGCTCTGTCGGTGCCGGTTCAGCGGCGGGCGCGGTCTGCGCAAGGGCGCTGGCAGAGATCGTCAGGGCGAGCGCCGAGGCGCCGCCCAGCATGGCGGTACGGTAAATCATGGAAAAGTCCCCTCCCCTGGGGTGGAAATGGCGGTCAGGTCAGACGCTGAGCCGATTGCAAAAGGCCACGGATGTAGCCGTAACAGAACGCGAAATTCTCGAGCCGCTGGCGCTTGGCCTCGGCGGGATCGTCCATGCCGGGGACGTGATCGGACATGATCATGCCGTCATAGCCGACCTCGGCATAGGTCTTGAGCGCGCGAACCATGTCCACGCTGCCCTCATCGGGAAAACTCTCATGGAAATGGTCGCGCCCGCCCACGATGTTGCGGAAATGGACGTTGAAGATCTTCTTGCGCAGCCCGAAATAGCGGATCACGTCGAAGATCTGGGTGGCGGGATCGGTCAAATTCTCGCTGATCGTGCCCTGACAGAAGTTGAGCCCATGATAGGGGCTTTCTTCAATCGAGATCAGGCGCTTCAACCCATCGACAGTGCCCAGCACGCGGTCGATCCCCTGATAGCCCGCAGGCGACACGCCCGGGTCCTGCGGATGACAGGCGATGCGCACCTTCGTCTCATTGGCGACCGGCACGATGGCTTTCAGGAAATAGGTGATGCGCTCCCAGAAATGCTCGGCATCGACCACACCCGCGCGGGTCAGCGGCTTGGCGGGATGGGCCTTGGACAGATCCCATTCGGCATAGGTGGCGTCACCCCGCCCCTGCACCGTGCCGGTGCGCAGCACGCCCAGCAGGCTCATATTGTACTTCACGGCGGGAATGCCGACCTCGGCGCAATTGCGCAGGGTCTTGGCGAAGGCCTCGATATCGCGGTCGCGCTCGGGGCTGTCGGCCAGCATGATGGCGGGATGCGCCTCGCGGTCGATATGGCTGGAGGGGAGCAGTTCGGGCTCCAGCATATCCAGCTTCAAGCCGTGCTTTTCGGCCATTTTCTTCAGCGTCGCGAGTTCATCGACGGTGGGATAGCTGCGCCCATCGGCCACCTTGGCGCGGGCGCTGATGTTGGTGACGCCATAGCGGGCGAAAAAGGCAAAATGCTCATCGTCCGACGGCATGCTCTGGCAGCCCAGCTTCATCTTATAGGCCAGACGACCGGGTGCCGAGACCGCCGCGCGCCGCGACACCGCTGCCGGGGCGCTGCCGCCCGCCGCCAGCGAGGCGACGCTGCCTGCGATCACAAAATCCCTGCGGTTCATGCCTCTAGCCCCTTGTTCTTATCACATGCGGGGGCAAACCGCGCGCCATGCCACGCGGCGATCCACCCCATCTACAATCCGACACGTCACGGCGACCACCGGATTAGTCCGATTAATTATTAAAAATGATTGCGATATTCAACCCACAATCGTCCAATGCGAAATGGGTATCGATCCATGCGTGATGCCGATGGATTTCCGGCCAAAGCCTCAGGAAACGGGCTGAGTGCCACCTTCGGCAGACAGCAGCAGGCTGCCAAACGCCAGCAGGGCTCCGCCCACGGCCGCCGCATCCTCCGCCAGCGCCGCGATGCGCACCGGGGCCAGCGTGGGCATATCGCCGGCCCGCGCTTCCAGATTCGCCTGGGTTTGCCTGACAAGCCGCCGCAGCAAGGGCATCGGCAACCGACCGCCGAGCAGCACGGCCTGAGGGTTCAGCAGGCAGTTCACCGCGATCAGCGGCTCGACCAGCGCCTTGGCCGACCGGGCGATCCAGCTGTCCAGCGTCCCGGCCAGAGCGGGATCGTCCAACGCGTGGATCGCATCCTCGCCATGCCCATCGGCCACCAGAGCGGCAGAAAGCCCGGCCAGCGAAACGATCGAATGCAGCGAGGTGCGCCCGCCCAGCCCGTCATCCACCAGCATAAAGCCGATCTCGCCGCTGCGCCCGTCAGCACCGCGGTCATACAAGGCGTTGGTGACCACCCCGCCGCCCAGCGCGAAGGTGAGCAGCAGATGAAAGAACCGCGTCAGATCCTGCCCCAGCCCGAACTGCATCTCGCCGATGGCGGCCGCAGCGGCGTCATTTTCCATCAGCACCGGCACATCGACCAAAGGCGCCAGCAGATCCTCGACATCGACCGAGGACCAGCTGTCGTGATCCGCCGGATAGCCCGGCAGCGACAGAATGCCCAGATCGTCAGGTACGGCCAGCCCCATGCCGACGATCGCGGTGCGATCGATCTGCCCTTGCCTCAGCAGCGTTTCGAGATGCCGCGAGACAAAATCCCTCACTTGGTCGGGGCCGGGATGGATGAAGGGCTCGCTGATGCGCGCGCGCACCGTTCCGGCGAAATCCACCGCCACCATCGTAAGATGATCGCGGTCGATGTTGAGCCCCAGCGCAAAGGCGCCCTCGGCCCGTACCTCAAGCTGCAGGGCAGGTTGTCCGCGCCCGCCGCGCAATTGCCCCACGCTGGCCAGCAATCCCTCTTCGAGCAGGCGATTGGTGATGTTGGTCACCGTCGCCGTGGTCAGCCCTGTGCGCGCCGCAATGCGCGAGCGGGTGATCGGCCCGTCGGCGCGGATCACCTGAAGCACCACGCGCAGATTGTGGCGCCCGGCATGTTCGATGTTGGCGCCGGCCAGACGGGTTGCTCGATCGATCACGGGACATGCTCCGGCAAAGGTGTTGGACAGGGGTCATAATCAAAAGGATCGCCGCGCGACAGCCCTTCCTCTACGGGACAACACGCAGTCACGCGGCACGGCGCCTTAATCTTTTTTTTCATTCCCCCACTCTATCAAAACCCTTAGGATCACCGCGCAACATTCGGGGAATTGGTAAGGCCATGAGCATCTTAAACCCCTTCCGCAAGGCCCGTCCAGCTGCTGAACCGACCGAGTTGAGGCTCGATGGTCCGCTGGCCGAAAAGCATCGCGTCCATGTGGTGGGCGATGGGCCTGATGTGCTGGTCTTTTCGCACGGACTGGGCACCGATCAGACCGTCTGGCACCCGGTGCTGGAAGGCCTGCCCGAGCGTTATCGCGCCGTGCTGCTCGACCTGCCGGGCGCCGGGCCGCTGCTGCCCGAGGATTTCGATCCGGCCGCCTATGACAAGCTCGACCGTTTTGCCGAGGATCTGCTGGCGCTGCTGCGGGAAATGGGGATCACCCGCTGCCGCTATGTCGGCCATTCGGTCTCCGGCATGATCGGCGCGCTGGCCGCGATCCGCGCGCCCGATCTGTTCGAACAGATGGCGTTCCTCAACGCCTCGCCGCATTACCTCAACGACAATGACTATGTCGGCGGGCTTGAGCCGGAAGATGTGCAGGGCCTGCTGGGCCAGATGGGCAGCAATTACCAGAGTTGGGTCGAGGGCTTCGCGCCGCTGGCTGTTGCGGACGACATGCCCGAGGCGATCAGGGATTTCACCGCGGGCCTGCTGGCCATGCGCCCGGACATCACCGTGCAGGTGGCGCGCACCATTTTCCTGTCCGATGTGCGGCCTTTGCTTTCCAAGCTGAAGGTGCCCACCGTACTGATCCATTCGCATGGCGATATCGTTGTGCCCGACGCGGTGGCGCATTACCTCAACCGTGCGATCCGCGACAGCCGACTGGTGTGGATCGCCGCGCGCGGCCATCTGCCCCACCTTTCCGCGCCAGAGGAAATCCGCCGCGTGCTGCATGTGCATCTGGGCAACTGATCAATCTTACTGTCACCAAAGTTACGCAAAGCCACATTAGCTGGGCGGGGTCGAAAGGCCCCGTCTCATGTCGTCTCCGTCTGTTCCATCGCCTGAGATCATCCGCTGGGTGGCCACGCATGTGGTGCCTCAGGAAGGGGCCGTGCGCACCACGCTGCGCCGTCTCAATGTCAGCGAGAGCGATGCCGACGACATCATTCAGGACGCCTATTGCCGCTTTGCCGCGCTCACCTGCGTGGCGCATATCGACCGGCCCGGCGCCTATTTCATGCAGACGGTCAAGAATCTGTGGCGCGACCAATTGCGCCGCGCCCAGATCATCCGCTTCGAAGATTTTACGGAAAATGCCGAGAGCTTCGTCGAACCCGAGGCGATGGGCATCGAAGCCGTCTGCGCCGCCCGCCAGCAATTGCGGATGGTGGAGGCGATGCTGGCCAAACTGCCCGAGCGGTGCCGCACCATCTTCACGCTGAAACGCGTGGAGGGATGCTCGCAAAAGGAGATTGCCGCGCGCCTTGGCGTCAGCGAAAGCGTGGTGGAAAATGACGTGCAGAAGGCCCTGAGGTTGATTCAGGCCGAAATGCGCGCCACAGCAGATGCAACCGGGGATGCCCCGACACGAGAAAACGGACAGTTACTTGACGAAAGAGGCATCACACAGCGACGGACCATCGCCCTCAACGCTTGAGGGTGAAGCCGCGCGTTGGGCCGCGGCCCTTGATGCCAAAGCCGACGAAACACCTGAAGGACTTGACGCATGGCTGGCGCAGAACCCGCGCCATGCCGGAGCGCTGCTGCGCGCGCAAGCCACGCTGGCGCTGTTCACGCCGCCGCTTCAGCTTGTCCCCGAGGCCGAGCCTGAAACCCCACCCTCTTTGTCCCAGCGCGCTATCGGCTGGCTGACGCGGCATCGCATGCGCGTGGCAAGCGGCGGCGCATTGATCGCGGCGGGCATTGCGGGGCTGTTGCTCTATGCCCCCGGCGCGGATCGCTATGCCACCGGCACCGGCGAGATGCGGCAGGTGACGCTGGCCGAAGGCTCTTCGCTTTCGCTCGACACACAGACCAGTCTCAAGGTCGAGATGGAAAGCGACGCCCGCGTGGTGAAGCTGGCGGAAGGCCGCACCTTGCTGCGGGTGCGCCACGACGCCACCCGCCCCTTCCGCGTGAAGGCCGGAGCGATCACCATCACCGACATCGGCACCGTCTTTCAGGTGATCCGCCGGGGCGATGCCGTCACCGTGCTGGTCAGCGAAGGGATGGTCGAAATCACCGCGCCGGGCGGCAAGCTGCGCCTGGGCGCAGGGCAAACCGCCAGCTTCGATGGTAAAGCGAACCTCGGGGGCATGCCCGAAGCACAGACCGTTTCCCCCGCCTCCATTGAGCGCGCCACCGCCTGGACCAATGGCCGCATCGAACTCGATGGCGAAAGGCTGGATGCCGCCATCGACGAGATGAACCGCCACAACCAGCTCAAGATCACCCTGACCGATCCGGCGCTGGGCGCAGAAAAGCTCTATGGCGCCTTCCGCCTCGACGACCCCTCCGGTTTTGCCCGCACGGCGGCCCTGAGTGTCGGCGCGCAGGCGCGGGATTCAGGCGAAACCATCCGCATCACAAAATAATTTTGCGCCCGCGAAAAGGAAATCCCCAGAGCCATCGTCGAGCAGGCAGAGGCCCGAAGGGGGGCCGCTATTGCGGGGATCATCATGCTTGCCACTCGTCGCCATCTGATCGCGACCACCGTTCTGGCCACCATGGCCGCCACCTCCGTCGGCGCTCAGGCCACCGGAGCCATTTCCAGCTTCCATGTGCCTGCACAGGATGTCACCAGCGCGGTGCGCATCTTCGCCAAGCAGGCGGGCGTGCAGATCGTCGTCTCGGGCAGCGTGGCGCAGGGCCGCCGCAGCCATGCCGTTTCGGGCAAGATGGGTACGGGCGAGGCGCTCAACCGCATGCTGGAAGGCACCGGCCTTGCGGCGAAAGCCACGGGCGACAGCACCTATGTGATCGTGGGCGGCGCGCCCGACCCCACGCCCACCGCCTATGACGAAGCCGATGCGCATGACCCCATCGTCGTCACCGGCGCGATGGTCGCCCAGCGCGAGGCTGTCGCCGAAAAGCGCAATGCCGACAACACCGTGGAAACACTGCACGCCAACGATGTGGGCAAGCTGCCCGACCAGAACGTTGCCGAAGCCATCAAGCGCCTGCCCGGCCTGACCGCCGCCAACGATCAGGGCGAAGGCCGCTATGTGGTGATCCGCGGCATCGATCCGGGTCTGGCCAATGTCACGCTCAACGGCATGACCCTGCCCGCACCCGAGCCCGACGGCCGCCAGGTCAAGCTGGACGACATTCCCAGCGCGATGATCCAGTCGGTGTCGGTGTCGAAGTCGCTGCTGGCCAGTCAGGATGCCAATGCCATCGCCGGTGAGGTCGCCATCCGCACCAAGACGGCGTTCGACAGCAAGAAGATGTTTTTCGTCGATGCCCGCGCCTCGGTCGGGCACTATACGCTCAACAACAAGACGCCCTATGATCTCGACGCCACGGTGGGCGGGCGCTTTGGTGCCGACAAGCAGTTCGGCGCGGTCATCTCCGCCAGCTACTCCAAGCGCCCCATCGAGAGCGAGAACTATCAGGGTTCCAGCGCCTGGTCCGCCGCCGGTGCGCCCGATGGCAACGGGTTGCGCGACTACAATCTTTCGCGCACGCGCCTTGGCTTTGTCGGCAATTTCGACTGGCATCCCAATGAGAAGGTGAAGCTCTACCTGCGCACCTCCTACTCCGAATTTCAGGATCACGAGACGCGCGACCAGAACCGCCTCGCCGTGACCGCCTATGACGCCACCACCGGCGTCCCCACCAAGGGCACCGCCACCATTCTGGTGCGCCGCCGCGAGGAAAACGATCACACGCAAAGTGCCATTCTGGGCGGCGATTTCAGCGATGTGGCGGGCGGTACGCTGTCCATCGCCGCTGGCTACACCCGCGCGGTCAAGCAGGACCCGCTGCGCAGTGAGTTCACCTTCACCACGGCCAAGGGCGGCGTCAATCTGGCCTATGACGGCTCGAGCTATCCCTATTCGCTGACGCCCGCCACCGCCGGCTATTTCGGCAATGCCAGCAACTTCTATTTCAGCAAATACAACATCGAAAGCCGCTATGCCTATGAGCAGCTTTGGCAGGGCAAGCTGGATTACACCCATCCGCTGGAGATCGGCGACGGGTCGGAATTCAGCTTCGGCGCCAAGATCACCGATCGCCACAAGGATGACGATCACAACAAGATGACCTATTCGGCCACCTCGACCAAGTGGTTCCTGAACAATGTGGGCTACACCGGCAACACCGGTTTTTACAGCAATCAGTTCAGCTTTGGCCAGCGCATCAACTATTTCGCCGCGCGCGATTATCTGATGAGCAACCTTGCCACGCTGGCGACCGGCTCGGCCACCACCGCGGGCAACATTTCGGACTCGCTGGCCAGCGACTATGATGTGCGTGAGCGGATCACGGCGGGCTATGCCCAGATGAAGCTGAAGTTCGGCGGCCTGACGCTGATCCCCGGCGTCCGCGTCGAGAACACCTATGACAGCACCAAGGCCAAGATCGTCAATGCCGCCTCGAAGATCACCGATGGTTTCAACACCTTCGGCAAGGTCAATTACACCGACGTCTTCCCCGGCCTGAACGCCAAATATGACGTGACCAAGGACCTGCTGCTGCGCGGCGCGGTGACCACCTCGATCGGTCGCCCCAACTATCCGCAGCTTGCCCCCTATGTCACGGTGACCGACACCTCGCAGACTGCCACGGCAGTCTCGATCGGCAACCCCAACCTCAAGCCCTATCGCTCGGTCAATCTCGATGCCTCGGTGGAGTTCTATCCAGCGCAGGGCAGCATCATCTCGGCGGGGATTTTCACCAAATCCATCGACAATCCGATCTACTCGACCACCACGCTGCAGAACAATGTGACGCTGGGCAATGTGCTCTACAGCGCCGCCAATGTGACCCAGCCCTTCAACGCCGACCATGAGAATGTCACCGGCGTGGAGTTCAACGTGCAGCACCAGTTCACCACATTGCCGGGCGCGCTATCGGGCTTCGGTGTTTCGGCCAACTTCAGCCATGTCTGGGGCAGCGCCAGCGCGGCGGCGATCCGTGGCGGCAATGTGCCGCTGGCCTATCAGTCGAAGAATGTCGGCACGGCGCAGCTGTTCTATGAAAAGTATGGTTTCGCCACCCGTCTCGCCTTCTCCTATCGCTCGGCCTATCTCGACACGCTGGGCAGCTCGGCGGCGACCGACCAGTACACCGACGCCAATGGCCAGCTTGACCTGCATGTCAGCTATCAGATCATCCCCGCCGTCACCGTCTTTGGCGATGCGGTGAACCTGACCGACGCCCCGTGGCGCCGCTATATGGGCGCCAACCGCAACTGGCTGATCGAGCGCGAGCATTACGGCACCCAGCTGCGCGCCGGCGTGCAGGTGCATTTCTGATGCGCGGCGTGCTGGCAACCGCCGCGCTGGCCCTGATGGCGGGGACGGCTCACGCGGCCCCCGCCCCGGAAGGCATGAGCGTCGACCGCGTGGTCATCCTGATGCGCCATGGCGTGCGCCCGCCCACCAAGGCCCAGCCCATGCCCGCCGAGGTGACGCCCGAAACATGGCCGTCCTGGCCCGTCGAGCCCGGCTTCCTCACGCCGCATGGCGCGCTGGCGGTCGAGCGCCTGGGCGCCAGCGACGGGGCCGACCTGCGCGCTCAGGGCGTGATCCCGGCGAAGGGCTGCCCCACGGTGCGCATCGTCGCCGACAGCGACCAGCGCACCATCGAGACCGCCAAGAGCTGGGCCAAGGCCTTCGCGCCGGGCTGCGCCATCCCCAGCGATCACCAGCCTCAGGGCGGCAAGGACGCTCGCTTCGGCCCCATCGAGGCCGGTCTGGTCAAGCTGGACCCAGCGCAGGTCGATGCCGCCGTGGCGCAGGGCGTTGGGCCGGGCGGCATGGCGGCGGTCGATGCGGCGCATCGCGATCTGCTGGTGCTGGCCGACCAGATCCTGTGCAAGGATGGTCCCTCGGCCACATGCGGCATCGGGCATCAGCCCACCACCATCGCTCCGGCCACGGCCACCAAGCGGCCCAAGATGGCGGGCGCTCTGGATCGCGCCTCCACCGTGGCGCAGATCATGCTGCTGGAATATGGCGAGGGCAAGCCCTTGCCACAGGTCGGTTGGGGCCGGGTGACGCCCGCCCAGATCGCCCGCCTCTCGGCGCTGCATGCGCTGGAGTTCCGCCTGCTGGCGCGGCCTTACCCGGTGGCTTCGGCCAATATCTCGGGCCTGCTGCCGATCATGCGCGAGGGGCTGACCGGCACCACCCCCGTCACCATGATTTCTGGCCATGACACCAATGTCGCCAATCTGGGCGGGTTGCTCGATCTGCACTGGCAGGTGCCCGGTCTGGCTCAGGACGATCCGGCGCCCGGTGGGGCCATTGTGCTGGAGCGGCTGAAGGCGAAGGACGGCAAGCTCTATGTCCGCGCCTCCTATCGCGCCCAGTCGCTGGAGCAGATCCGTGCCGCCACGCGGCTCAAGCCCGGCGCGGCCTATCGCACGGCCATGCCCATCCCCGGATGCGCCGCCGAGCAGGTGGATGGCCTGTGCCCGCTGGACAAGGCGCTGTCGCTGCTGGGCGCCAGCCACTGATACGATGACGGCCCGGCTCTGCCGCATCAGGCAGGGCCGGGCCCCTCGGAATGGATTGCCAAAGCCGCGCTGCCAGACTAGCCAGACCCGACAAGGGAGGCGCATTTGGCAGCCGGCAACATGGTCTATTCCGCTCCAGCTCTGGAAAAGGGGCTCGACATCATCGAGCTGCTCTCCACCGAGCCTGACGGCCTCACCGCCAATGAAATCGCGCGGCGCCTCAAGCGGTCCATCAACGAAGTGTTCCGCATGATCGTGGTGATGGAGCAGCGGCGCTGGCTCAGCCAGGCGGCGGACAACCGCTACCGCGTCACCTATGAGGTGGTGAAATTCGCCATCCGCGCCACCCCCGCTCAGGGGCTGATCGATGCGGCGGCACCGATCATGCATGATCTGGCGCGCTCGACCTATCAGTCCTCGCATCTGGTGGTGCTTTCGCAGCAGCAGGGTTTCGTGCTTCACCGGCAGGAGAATGTCGGGCCGGTGGGTTTTGGCATGCGGCTTGGCGCGCCGATCGATCTGGTGGCAAGTTGCTCGGGCAATGTGCTGCTGGCCTTCAGTCCTGCCGATGTTGTCGAGGGGTTGCTGAAGGCGCTGCCCCGGCCCAGGGCGCTGACCGCCAAGGCGTTCAAGGCGCAACTGGCGGACATCCGCGAGAAAGGCTTCGAAAGCCGCCCCAGCCTGCGGACTGCGGGCGTGCATGACATCAGCTACCCCATCTTCGGCTTCGACGGCGCGCTGGCAGCGGTGCTGACCATGCCCTATCTGCGCCTGATCGACGGATCGCAGCAGTTCGATTTCGACGGCACGGTAGAGGCCCTGGCTCAGGCCGCGACGAGGATTTCCAAAGTTCTGGGCTGGGCGGGCTGAACGGTCCGTTTCAGCCTTCGGGCTCCTGAGCGATCCTCTGCTGGGCCAGAGCGAAGAGCAGCACCACCGCGAAGCACACCGCCGGGACCAGCATCGCCAACCGCAGCGATCCCGACAGTTGCGACACCAGCCCCATCAAGGGCGGAAACACCGCGCCGCCCACGATGGCCATCACGATCAGCGGAGCCCCCATTGCGGTAAAGGCTCCCAGCCGTGCGATCCCGAGCGCAAAGATCGTGGGGAACATGATCGACATGAAGAAGCTGGTCGCCGACAGTGCCACCACCGCCGCCACGCCCGATGTCGCCCCGGCGCCCAAGCAGAGCAACACGCCCGCCCCGGCATAAAGCAGCAGCAGGCGGCTCGCCTCGACCTTCTGCATCAAGGCCGCGCCCGAAAAGCGGCCGATCATGAAAAGGAACAGGCTGAAGGACAGCAGATAGGCGGCATGGCGTTCGGAGACGGCAGGCTGCATCTCCTTCACGAAATCCACGAAAAAGCTCCAGATGCCGACCTGCGCGCCCACATAGAAGAACTGGGCGATCACTGCGGGCAGCAGCCCCGGTTGACGCAGCAGCCACGCCACGCCCGGCGAAGCCTCGCCCTTGGCCTGGGTTCGCGACAGGCTCGGCAGGCGAACCCATGCCACGGCCAGCGCAATCAGCACCACCACGCCCGCCAGCACCAGATAGGGCATGCGCACCATCGCTGCCTCGAAAGCGCGATAGGCGGAGAGATCGCCAGCGCTCATCAGAGCGAGTTCGGCATGGCTGCGCTCGACGCCAGAGAAGATGAACATGCCCCCCAGAACCGGCGCGATCACCGCCCCCAGCCCGTTGAAGGCCTGAGCGAAATTGAGCCGCTGGGAAGCGCGGCCGGGGTCTCCGAAACTGGCGATATAGGGGTTGGCGCTGGTCTCCAGAAAGGCCGCGCCCGAGGCCAGCACGAAGAGCGCCAGCAAAAACGGCCCATAACGCCCCATATAGGACGCCGGATAGAACAGCAGCGCTCCGCCCGCATAGAGCAGCAGCCCCACGATGATGCCCACCCGATAGCCAAACCGCCGCGCCACCAGCCCGGCAGGCAGCGCCATAAAAAAATAGCCCAGATAGAAAGCGAACTGGATGAACCCGGCCTGCGCCCGATCCAGCGCCAGCGCCTTCTGCAATTGCCGGATGAGGATATCGTTGAAATTGTTGGCAATGGCCCACAGCATGAACAGGCTGGTGACCACCACAAAGCCCAGCTCATAACCCTGGGTGATAAACCGCCCGCTGACGCCCCCGCCCTTTGGCTCATCGCCGGGCGGGGCAGGCGCCATGATCGCGCTGTCCATATCCTCTCCTTCCCATGGCTTGAGGCTGCCCGCTTTTGCGGCTCAGCCCAACTCAGAAACGACCAATGGCCTTCATGATCGACGGCTGGATCTCCAGCAGCCGGGGCATCTCGACCTCCAGCGCCTCCAGTTCGAAACTATGCGTGTGTAATGGCGCGGTCGGGATGGTGCCGTCCACCAGACAATCGATGACCTGCTTAAAATCTTCCCGCAACGCATTGCGGCTGCCGATCAGCGTCATCTCCCGCTTGTGGAATTCGGGGTCGCTGAAGGTGATGTCGTCCTTGATGACACTCACCAGCACATAGCGCCCGCCATGCGCCACCCAGCCGAAGCCCTGCTCCATGGCGCCCCGGTTGCCCGTCGCATCGAAGACGCAATCGAAGAAATCGCCCCGCGTGTCGTCTGAAAGGTGTCGCGCCAGATCGCCATCGACAAGGCGGGTCTCCGCCACACCGACACGCTCACGCGCATGGGCCAGCCGGGGGACGCTGCTGTCGATCAACACGACCCGCGCGCCCGCAATCTGCGCAAAAAGCGCCACGCCCACCCCGATCGGCCCGGCGCCCACGACCAGCACGGTCTCGCCCGCGCGCACCATGCCCCGTCGCACGGCATGCGCGCCCACCGCCAGAAATTCAACCATCGCTGCCTGATCGAGCGTCAGCCCCGGGACCGGAATGATCGCGGCGACCGGCACGGCGATGATCTCGCTCATCCCGCCATCCATATGCACCCCCAGCACCCGGATGGCGGCACAGCAGTTGGGCTTGGTGTTCCGGCAGGCATGGCAGTCACCGCAAGGCAGATAGGGGTTGATCGTCACCTGCTCGCCGGGCGCAAAGCCGCTGCCGTCGGGGACGGAGACGATCTCGCCCGCCAGCTCATGTCCCATCACGCGAGGATAGGAGAGGAAGGGCTGATTGCCTTTGAAAATGTGGAAATCGGTGCCGCACAGCCCCACGCGGCGGATGCGGATCAGTGCCTCGTCAGGCTTGGCTTGCGGGGCTGGCCGGTCCTGCAGGGTCAGCTTCAGGGGCGCTTCGCAGATGATCGCTTTCATGCAGGATGTCCACCGATGGCCTTGATCAATTTTTTACATATGAAAGCAGCTACCGCAATTGAAAAATCAGCGACCATCGCTGAGGTCGCCTGCATGCCACTCGCTAAATATAAAAATGGCTTTTACACCTGACAAAAATATGATGTCTTGAGGCAACAGGACTCAGCGCCAAAGCGCTGGCGACAACAGAATGGAGAGAGCAATGCCCGCCGCCAGCCCGGAATCGGCCAAAGCCATGCAACAGCCTTTCACATCTGTCGCAAGGACAGGGATGTGAGCCGGACAGGCCTCCCCCTCACCCGCCGCCAGGCCATTGGCGGCGCCTCGGCGGCGCTGACCGCATTGGGCATTGCGCCCGATCTCGTCTGGTCGGCAACGCCTGCCGGCCATGCGAACCGTCTCTGGTATCAGGCCCCGGCCAAGGTCTGGACCGAGGCCCTGCCGGTCGGCAATGGCCGGTTGGGCGCGATGATCTTCGGCGGAATCGGGCAGGAGCGCATCCAGCTCAACGAAAGCACGCTATGGCGCGGAGGGCCCTATCAACCGGTCAATCCGGCGGCCAGGGCTGCCCTGCCCCGCGTGCGCCAGCTGATTTTCGAGGGCCATTATGAAGAGGCCGAGAAGCTTACCGAAAGCGATCTTCTGGCCACACCAAAACGCCAATGCGCCTATCAGGCGCTGGGCAATCTGCTGCTCGACATGCCGGGTTTCGACGATGCTCAGGCCACCGATTACCGCCGCGAACTCGATCTTGACGGCGCCATCGCCACCACGCGCTTTACCCGCAACGGCACGCAATATCGGCGCGAGGTGCTGGCGTCTCACCCCGATCAGGTGATCGCGATCCGCCTGACAGTTGACGGCCCGGGGCGCATCGACCTCGATTGCAGCATCACCTCCCCGCAAAAACGGGCCGCAGTCCATGCGGAAGGCACCGATGGCCTCATTCTGTCAGGCCGTAATGACGACGACAACAACGGCATCCCCGGCGCACTGCGCTTCGAGGCAAGGCTGAAGGCCACCACCAAAGGCGGAACGACCTCCACCGCCGATGACAAATTGATCATACGTGGGGCCAGCGACGTGACCCTGCTGGTCGCCATGGCCACCAGCTATCGGCGCTTCGACAAGGTGGATGGCGATCCTGCCGCCATCACCGCAGCGCAGATCGCCAAGGCCACCGCGCGCGGCTTCGCGCAGATCGCGCGGGACGCCTCGGCGGATCATCAGGCGCTATTCCGCCGGGTCGCGGTCGATTTCGGCACCAGCCCCGCTGCCGCCCAGCCCACCGACGCGCGCATCCGCACTTCCGAAACCTCCGACGACCCGGCGCTGGCCGCACTCTATTTCCAATATGGGCGCTATCTGCTGATCTCTTCCTCGCGCGCGGGCGGGCAGGCCGCCACGCTGCAGGGCCTGTGGAACGACAGCACCAATCCGCCATGGGGATCGAAATACACGATCAACATCAACACCGAGATGAACTACTGGCCTGCCGAGCCGACCAACCTGCCCGAATGCGTGCAGCCACTGGTTGCCCTGGTGCGCGACATCGCCATCACCGGCGCGGTGACCGCGCGCGAGATGTATGGCGCGCGCGGCTGGGTCGCCCATCACAACACCGATCTGTGGCGCGCGACGGCCCCCATCGACGGGGCCCGCTACGGCATGTGGCCCATGGGCGGGGCTTGGCTGTGCACCCATCTGTGGGACCATTATGATTATGGCCGCGACAAGGCCTATCTTGCCTCGGTCTATCCGCTGCTGAAGGGCGCTTCGGAGTTCTTCCTCGATGTGCTGGTGAAGGACCCGCGCTCGGGCTTTCTGGTGACCAACCCGTCCCTGTCGCCGGAGAACAACCATGGGCATGGCTCATCGCTCTGCGCGGGGCCGGCGATGGATATGGAAATCCTGCGCGATCTGTTCGATCAGACGGCGCAGGCGGCCATCATCCTCGGGCTGGACGGCGGTTTTGCCGGGCAGCTCCGCGACACGCGCGCCAAACTGGCCCCCAACAAGATCGGTAAAGCCGGGCAGTTGCAGGAGTGGCAGGAAGACTGGGACATGGAAGCGCCCGAAATCCATCACCGCCATGTCAGCCATCTTTACGCGCTGTTCCCCAGCCACCAGATCGATGTTCACAAGACGCCCGAACTGGCGGCGGCGGCGGCCAGATCGCTCGAGATCCGGGGCGACCGTGCCACGGGCTGGGCCACCGCATGGCGTATCAATCTGTGGGCGCGGCTGGGTCAGGGCGATCATGCCCACCGCATCCTGCGCTTTCTGCTGGGGCCGGAGCGCACCTATCCCAACATGTTCGACGCCCATCCGCCTTTCCAGATTGACGGCAATTTCGGGGGCGCCTCGGGCATGACCGAGATGCTCATGCAGAGCCTTGGCGATGACATCCGCCTGCTTCCTGCCCTGCCCAAGGCGTGGCCAACGGGCTCGATCCGGAGCCTGCGTGCGCGCGGCTGCTGCCTTGTCGATGTGAACTGGCGCGATGGGCAACTCGACACCGCCACCATCCGCACCACCCTGCCGGGCCGCCGCCGCATCGTGACCGGCGGCGCCAGCATCGAGATCGACATTGCCCCCGGACGCCCCGCCCGCCTTGTCGGTCCGTCACTGCGTCAGGCGTAAACAGAAAAGGATCGTCATTGTGAGACTGGACGGAAAAACCGCCCTTATAACGACCGCCAACCCGTGGAGAGCTGCTTTAGCACAGGCTCGACAGCCGTCATGGACAGTGATGTGATGACGAAGATCACCGATCTCACCACGCTCGATATCCGCTTCCCCACCAGCGAAAGCCTCGACGGATCAGATGCGATGAACCCCGATCCCGATTATTCGGCGGCCTATGTCATCCTCGCCACCGATCGGCCGGAGCTGGAAGGGCATGGGCTGACCTTCACCATCGGGCGCGGCAATGAGATCTGCGTCGCGGCCATTGAGGCCTTGCGCCCGCTGGTGGTGGGCCTGGATCTGGCATGGATCATTCAGGACCCGGCGCGTTTCTGGCGCCATATCACCGGGGATAGCCAGTTGCGCTGGATTGGGCCTGACAAGGGCGCGATCCATCTGGCGACCGGCGCGGTGGTCAATGCCGTGTGGGACTTATGGGCCAAATCGGTGGGCAAGCCGGTGTGGCAACTGGTCGCCGAGATGAGCCCCGAGGAACTGGTGCGCGCCATCGACTTTCGCTACCTCACCGATGCGATCACGCCCGAGGAAGCGTTGGAGCTGCTGACCCGGCGCGCCGAAGGCAAGGATGAGCGCGTCGCCCATCTGCGCCAGAAGGGCTACCCCTGCTACACCACCAGCGCGGGCTGGCTGGGCTATTCGGACGACAAGCTGCGCCATCTGGCTCAGGAGGCCGTCGATGAGGGTTTCACCCATGTGAAGCTGAAGGTGGGCCGCGATCTGGATGACGATATCCGCCGCCTGCGCATCGCCCGCGAGGTGATCGGCCCCGACCGCAAGCTGATGATCGACGCCAATCAGGTGTGGGAGGTCGATCAGGCCGTCGAGTGGGTCAACGCCCTCGCCTTCGCCAAGCCATGGTTTATCGAGGAACCGACCAGCCCCGACGATGTGCTGGGCCATGCCCGCATCCGCCAGAACATCGGCGCGGTGAAGGTGGCGACCGGCGAAATGTGCCAGAACCGCATCCTTTTCAAGCAGTTCATCATGGCGGGCGCCATCGATGTGGTGCAGATCGACGCCTGCCGCCTGGGCGGGGTGAACGAGATCCTTGCCGTGCTGCTGCTGGCCGCCAAATATGATCTGCCGGTCTGCCCCCATGCGGGCGGGGTGGGCCTGTGCGAATATGTCCAGCATCTCTCGATGATCGATTATCTGTGCTTTTCAGGAACGCTGGAGGGCCGCGTGGCCGAATATGTCGACCATCTGCATGAGCATTTCCTCAAACCCTGCGTGATCCGCGATGCCGCCTATGTGGTGCCGGAAGCACCGGGGTTCTCCATCGAAATGCGTGCGGAAACCTTGCGCGATTACCGGGTGAGCGCATGAAACTGGGGCTGGAGGGGAAAATCCTTGTCGTCAACGGTGGCGGAGCGATCTCCACCCGGCGCTGAGCGGCGGGCACGGTTTCTGCCGCGCCCGCCTCCTGCCTATTTCGCAGGCGGCACCACCACGCTGTTGTTGAGCATGGTGATCTCCGGCGCATCGCCGGGCAGCGCCACGCGAACGGTCAGCCCCTTGCGGGCAATCACCGGGTTCAGCGTGAAGCGCACGGTCTGCGTCTTGGGCAGAAGGTCCGTCGGCGCTTGCAAAGACCCCAGCGGCTGAGAGGCCAGCACCGCACCATCCGCGCCCAGCAGCGACACCGTACCGCCTTCGGTGGCGACAGCGCCGAGGCTGTGCACCGTCACCTCCACCTTGCCCCCGGCGATCTTCACATCATCCTGCCCGATGCCCAGATCGGGGCGCTGATCGACGGGCGTGCCAGCCTTCACCAGCTTCAACTCGATGGCAGTTTCGCCATGGGCCGCAAATTGCACCGTCAAGCTGGCGCTGCGCTCCAGCTTGACGGTGACCGGCGCGGCCTGCCCGATCTGCATGCTCCATTCGCCGGGCGGGATATCCCAAGTCGACATGGTGGCCTGCTGCACTTGGGACGTGATGTTGTAGGCCTTGATGTGGATCTGGTCGGGCGTCGTGCTACTGACCAGCAAGGCCACCGCCTCACCCGCGCCGGGCTCGGCGAAGCGCCAGCTCACCAGATTGCCCGGCCAATATTGCCCGCGCACCAGAGCGATCCCGCCCAGACGTTCGCGCTGCAGAATGTCGGAGGGCGTTTCCACACGGTCGGACCACCAGTGACCATCGGTCATCATCCCCATGCGCTGGGTCTTTTCGACGATGGCTTCCTCATGCAGCTTTTCCAGCGAGGCGGTGTCGCCCGTTTTCAGCCATGCCGCATAGCGCCCGAAACCACCGGTGCTGGAGGGCGAAGCCTTGGCCAGCAGCGCCGCTCCATCGGGCAATTGCGTAAAACCATTGCCGTCGAACTGGTTCAGCGCATTCAAGCCGCCCTTGGCGAGGATCGTGTCGATGGGGCGCAGATAGCGCGTGTCGCCGGTCAGCCGCCATGCCGCCCAGGCCGCCTGAGGCGGCAGCGAGGCCCCGCCGCCATCGCCGACACGCTCTTCATCGCTGCGCCAGTTGATGTCGTTGGGGAACTGCCAGAGGCCCTTGGCGTCCTGTTTGCCATGGGCGAGCAGTCCATCCATCAGCCCCGTCACCAGCCCTTTGGCACCCGGATTGCCATTGTAGAGGCTCACCAGAATGGGCCCATGCACCACCGAGAAGGAATAGGGCTTCTGCCATTCCCACGGCCCCTCGCGGTAGATCTTGCGGGCGCCGTACCAGTTGCTGGCGAAATGCATATGGCCCGCCGGGTTCTTCAGGATCACCGACTGAAGCGCCTTGGCGTTCTCCATCAGCCGCTCGACCGCCTTGGGCTCGCCCCAGTTGAGGTAAAGCCGCTCGGCGTTGGAGTTGAGCCCTTCCTCATAGGCATGAAGCTCGTCGGTGGTGATATAGCCGAGGCCGTTGACGATCATACCGTTCTTGTAGACCGCATCGGACAGCGCCCGGACCGAGGCATTGATCTTGTCCGGCTCGACGCCCATCAGCGCCAGGCCCGGCCATTGCTGCACCAGATCGGTGTCATCCGAAATGCCGCCGCCGAAATCGCCATAGGGCACCTGCCGCTCGTCGATCCACCAATTCACGAAATGGCGCACCAGCCCAAGATCCTGCAACTGCCGCGCGGCCCAGCCCGGCACGCCCTGAGGGATGGCGGGCAGCGCCACCTTGGGCAGATTTTCCGGGCGATAGTCGATATCGGCCCAATAGGTGCGGCCCTCGACATTGTCGGGATCGACGCGCAGCAGATCGGTCACATCGCCATGCAGGCGGGCATAGAGCCCGGCGCGCATCGAGGCGGTATGCTCCTCGACCAGATAGGCCCAATTGTCCTTCACCTGCTGCAGACGGTCGGCGACATGCTCCTTGATGGCCTCTTCGCGCGGTTTGAAGATCAGGCGGATTTTCGTGCCATCGAGCGAGGCGGCGTTGAAATCCGCCGCGCCCGAGGCGACGGTGAGATAAAGGCTGTCGTTCGAGAGGATGCGGTCGCGCAGGTCCAGCCACAGCGTATGCGCCTCGCCGGGCTTCACCGAGACCGAGACGTCGATCATGTCGCGCTGCGGCCAGATCGGGTCCTTGATGCGGATGTTGAGCGGGATCAGTCCGGATTTTCCGGGCGTGTCATGCAGCGCGGGCAGATCGATGGCCACGCCATCCAACCCGTCATGCATGTTCTGCCAGCCATAGTCCCAGGCGCGGGCCAGCGGCTGATCGGCCTTGGCCTCGCCGAAGCTGGCGGGGATCAGGATATGGACGATGGGGTCGGCGTGAGCGGGCAGCGCATTGGCGCCCCCGGCCCCGGCAGACCCGGCGCCCACCGCCGCTTTCACACCGCCAGCGGGCATGGCCAGCACGGTGCTGCGCTCACTGGCGGGATAGCGCCCGGCGATAAAACCATTCAACGAGGCCAGCGGCGCAATCTTCGGCGAAAGACGCGAATCCACCGTGTAACTCAACTTGAAGCTACCCTCGGGCTCCTTGCCCGCGCCGACGTCATAGGCCCAGATTTCCTGGATCGGCTGTTCCTGCATCTCGTTGGTGAAGGACAGCGTGCCGCCCTGCTTTTGCGCGAAGCTGGTCACGCTGCGCACCACACCCCTGGGCCTTTGCGCCAGCAGGCTGGCCTTGCCGTCCGCGCCTGACCAGTCGAGGCGGCCATAGGCGGCGCCCCGGATTTCAACGCGGTTGACATGCTCGCCGGGGGGTACGGTCAGGTCATAGCGTTTGCCGCCCTCGACATAGACGTTCCAGTCGGGCAGCTCGAAATAATCGTCGCGGCCCGGCAGGCGCGAGCGGTTGTAGACACCCGGCCATGTGGTTTCGTCGATGCCGTCGACGCCCTTCCACATGCGCTCCTTCATATCCTTGGCGTCGGCGAATTCGACCTTGCGGATGCGTGTGGTGCCCGGCTCCAGCGCGGGCGGTTCGCCCTGATCCCAACCATAGCGATGAAGCCATGCGGCGCGCCGGGCGGCGACATCGGGCATGGGCGCGGCTTGCGGTTCTCCCTTGGCGGCCAGAGCGGCGATATCCTGCGCAGCCAGCATGCGGTCATAGACGCGGATCTCGTCCAGATCGCTGCCGCGCGTGAAATTGTAGCGGCTCTGCACCTGATGCGGCGAGAGCACGCGCCCGGCCATGCCGAAACCGTCGAGCCCGCTGTCGAGGTCGGCCTTCTGATCCTTGCGGGCAACCTCATGGCCGTCGATGAACAGGCGCACGCCCTGCGTTTCATCCCAGGCGAAGGCGATATGCTCCCATGCGGTGGGCGATGGCGCCTGAGGGATGGTCCATGAGACGCGAATGCGCGAGAGATTGGCGTCGGTGACAAAGGCGTCGAAACCGTGGCCGTTCCAGTCGATGCGCAGGAAGGCCATGTCCCAGCTGGTGTGGTCGGCAAAGCCGGTGCGGAAGATGACGAAAGGCGCCTCGCCCACCGGCGTGCGCGAGCGCCAGAAGAAGGAGAGCGTACCACGCGCCGCCAGCATATTGCCCGGCGCCTTCCACGCGACATAGCCGTCATCGGCCCAGCGCGCAGCGCCGCCCATGGCGCCATCGGGGGTGATGGTAACGCCGCTGCGAAAATTGGGGATGGCATCGCCGCCCGCCACATCGGCACGGAAATCATGGTCGAGCGAGGTGCGGAACAGCAGGCCATCCGGATGCGTCTCTGCCTTGTCAGGCGATGCCATGGCGGGAGCGGTGGAACTCGCCAGCGCCAATGCCAGAAGCGATGCGGTGACCAGAGGCCTCATGCAGATGTCCTTTCCCAACCCCGGCGAGCGGGTGATCATTTCATGTTTTTATGCCTCTCCATAGGATTGGAAACCGGTGTCATCAACCGGAGAAGTGTAACGGCGTTGGGAAAAATCGATCTGAACGCGCTGAAGGTGGGGGCTTCGGGGCGTAAGCCGCGTGGCTCCCTCTACCGCAACAAGGAATAGAGCGACGATAAATCAACAGGATGATCGATACTGTGCAATCGGACATTGAATGCCCCGCCCTGCGCTGGCCAACGAAAAAATCAAGGCTTCACGCCCGCATATGCCTCTCATGTCGACGGACAAACGAAAGGTAACCGCTAGACATTTTGATCCCCATCGTCAAAACACCCACCAGTTCTCATGTCCTTGCCCCTGACGGCACCCTGCCCCCTTGCATCACGCGCATCCGGCAGCCTAGGATGGCATGGCTCCCTACCCCCTTCCCATAAGGCACCCTCATGGCTTCCCCCGTCTTTCTGCGCGAAACCGCTGCCCTGCTCGATGATGGTCGCGCGATCGAAGCCATCACTCTGGGCCGCGCCGATGGTGTCCATGCCCGCATCCTGAGCTATGGCGCCACGCTGCAGACCTATGCCATCGCGGACCGCGAGGGGCGGTATGAGGACATCCTGCTCGGCTTCGACGAACCGCTCGATTATCACCGCCACCGCAACTGGCTGGGGGTGACGGTGGGGCGTTACGCCAACCGCATCGCGGGGGGGCGCTTCACGCTCGACGGCGTGACCTACAATCTCGACCGCAACAATGGCGACAACACGCTGCATGGCGGCGATCATGGTTTCGACTGCAAGCTGTGGCAGGTGGAAGATGGCGGAGAAAGCCCCAACCCATGGATCGCGCTGCGTCTGGACTCCCCCGATGGCGAGGGCGGCTTTCCCGGCCATGTCACCGCCCGCGTGCGCTATGAACTGTCGCCCGACGGGGCGCTGACCATCGCGATGAGCGCCACCACCGACCGCCCCACCGTCATCGCCATGACCCAGCACCCGCTCTTCAATTTGGCGGGCGGCGGGAGCGCGGACAGCGCCCTGACCACTGTGCTGACCATTCCGGCATCGCGCTTCACCCCGGTCGGCGCGGATCTGATCCCCACCGGCGAGTTGCGCCCGGTGGATGGCACGCCCTTCGATTTCCGCGCGCCGCGCGTGGTCGAAGATGCCGTGGCCCAAGGGGATGAACAGCTCAGCCTTGGTGGAGGCATCGATCATAATTTCGTGGTGGATGCCGGGCAGACCGAGGCGCCCAAACCCATGGCTCGCATCGGCCATACCGGAAACGGCCGCCAGCTCGATATGCTCTCCACCGAACCGGGGTTGCAGGTCTATGGCGGCAATGTGTTCGACGGGACTTTGCGCGGCAAGGGTGGCACGCATTATCAGGCCGGCGCCGGCCTGGCGCTTGAGCCGCAGAAGTTCCCCGACACGCCCAACCAGCCGCAGTTCGGCTCGGCCCGGCTCGATCCGGGGCAGATCTATCGCCACACCATGGTTCTGGTGCCGTCGGTGGCCTGAAAATCAGCCCTTGCCGTCGCCATCGGCGCGTCTGGCCGGGCTGTCCGAGGGGCTGAAGCCCATTTTCACCAGTTGGTCCAGCATCGACTGGGCATCGGCCTTTGCTTTCGTTTTGGCTCCTGGGTGGCGCAGCATCTCCAGCGCGGATCGTGCCAGATCCTGAGCGCGGGCTGCCAGCTTGTGCCATTCAAGGAAGGTCACCATCGTTCCTCCTGAAGGCGGGTGGGCTTTGCCAGAGCATCGCCAGCCTTGTCTTGGTCATAATGTTGCTCGATGATGAAGCAAGCGCCCGCCATGCCGATAGTTCCACACCAGTGGCAGGCGCCCGCAAGCGGCAAAACCCGCCTTGCATGCGATAAATCGCGGCAGACAGGCGTCGTTTCAGGCGTATACCAAAGGCATACGTCATGGATCGGCCTTATGGCCTGCTCCTCATGCGCAAGGAGATGCCGATGAAAATTCGCCTCAAGGATTACCGCATTGCTCCGGGCGAAGAGGTCGACCTCAAGAAGCGCAAGACGCTGGTCAAGGCGGTCTACAGCTCCAAGGACGATTATCGCGACATTCTGGCCAATCATGTCGAGCGCCTGAGCGACCTGCAACAGCGCCACTATGCCGCCAACTCCTATGGCGCGCTGGTGATCTTTCAGGCGATGGATGCGGCGGGCAAGGATGGGGCGATCCGCCATGTGATGTCGGGCGTCAATCCGCAAGGCTGCAAGGTCTCCAGCTTCAAGCATCCCAGCGCGATCGAGGTGCAGCATGATTTCCTGTGGCGCGCCGCCCGCGAATTGCCCGAGCGCGGCCAGATCGGCATCTTCAACCGCTCCTATTACGAGGATGTGCTGGTGGTGCGCGTCCACCCCGAAATCCTCGAAGGACAGGGCGTGCCCGAACACCGCTTCCGCAACGATGCCCTGTGGGAGGAACGCTACCGCTCGATCCGGGATTTCGAGAAGCATCTCCACGCCAATGGCACGCGCATCGTGAAAATCTTCCTCCATTTGTCGAAGGAGGAGCAGCGCAAGCGCTTCCTCGCCCGCATCGACGAGGCCGACAAGAACTGGAAACTGAGCCCCTCCGATGTGGTGGAGCGCAAGTTCTGGAAGGATTACCGCAAGGCCTATGAAAGCGCGATCAGCGCCACCAGCAGCGCCGATGCCCCCTGGTATGTCGTGCCCGCCGACGACAAGGAGAATGCCCGGCTGATCGTATCGCAGATCGTGCTCGATCTGCTGGAGGGGCTGAAGCCCGCTTTCCCCACCGTCACCGACGACCGGGAGAAGCAATTGCAGGCCATTCGCGCCGATCTGGTGGCGGAAGAGGATTGAGCGCGACGCCCCTTTTCAACCCTTGCCGCAGCGCTCCGAGGGAATGAGGCAAATTTACAACACTTTGTGGCAACTTATGCCGCACATGCGAACCGTCACAAAGTTGCCATAAAAATGTCATCCACGCCCCTTAATCGCCAGGCATCGACCTTGGTGGCCCATCCGCCCGGCTTTCACGCCGGTGGAGCGCGGCCGCCATCAGGTGCTGATCGATATCAGACAGGGGACTAATTCCGATGACCATCACCCGCTCCGCCGCCTTGAGCGCGGCCAGCATGCTTGTGCTCGCATGGGCGCCCGCCGCCTATGCCCAGACCGCTCCCGCGCCCACCGAAACGGCCGATGCACCCGGCGACATCGTGGTGACCGCGCAGCACCGCAAGGAAAGCAACCTGACCGTTCCCATCACCCTTTCGGTGGTGAGCAACGAGCAGATGAGCGACTACGCCTCGGGCGGCGGCGACACGCTGATCAAGCTGTCGGGCCGCGTGCCCAGCCTCTATTCGGAATCGACCACCGGCCGCATCTTCCCGGTCTTCTTCATCCGCGGCCTTGGCAACATCGACTTCTACCTCGGCGCCTCGCAGCCGGTCTCGGTGATCCAGGACGATGTGGTGGAAGAGCATGTCGTGCTCAAGTCCAACCCGATCTATGACGTGGGCGACATCGAAGTTCTGAAGGGTCCGCAGGGCTCGCTGTTCGGTCGCAACACCACGGCCGGCATCATCAAGATCGCCAATGCCGCTCCCACGCCCGAGTGGAATGCCCATGCCACCGCTTCGTGGGGCACCTACAACAGCGTCAATCTGGAAGCCGGCATCGGCGGCCCGCTGAACGCCGACAAGACCCTGATGTTCCGCGCTTCGGGTCTGTACCAGCACCGCGACAACTGGATCAGCAACAATTACACCGGCCCCAGCGACGACGGCACGACCCCCGGCAAGAACGTCATGGGCGGCTTCAACGAGCGCGACGGTCGCCTGCAGCTGCTGTGGCAGCCCGACAGCGACACCAGCGTGAAGCTGGAAGGCCACTATCGCCACTACGACGGCAGCGCGACGGTGTTCTATCGCCAGTCGGTGGTGCAGGGCAGCACCAAGCCCGCGCTCGGCCTGAACCTGCGCGCGGTCAACTATGCCGAGGGCAACAACAATCCCCAGGCCTATGACACGCATGGCGAGCAGCTGAAGATCGACCACAAGTTCGGCAGCGTGACGCTGACCTCGATCTCGGCGCTGGAGCATGTGCAGGGCTACAGCCGTGGCGACACGGATGGCGGCGCGGCGGCAGCCTATGGCGCCGTGACCCCGGTCTGCACCCCCTCGGCGGCCAACCCCTATGCCGGTTGCGGCGAATCGATGGGCCGCGTGGCCGGTCTGACCCAGCTGTCGCAGGAAGTCCGCCTGTCGAGCGCCGACAATGGCAAGTTCAAGTGGCAAGTCGGCGGCATCTACTTCGACTCGCGTGATGACACGCAGTTCTATCAGCGCGCCTTCTTCCTGCAGAACAACGCGCTGGGCACCGCCCCCAACCCCAACAACTGGGTGCAGCTGCACAACATCAACACCAGCTGGGGCCTGTTCGGTCAGGCGACCTACAACGTCACCCCGGCCTGGAGCGTGACCGGCGGCGTGCGCGTCACCAACGACACCAAGAGCACCGCTCTGACCACCCCGCCGCGCAGCGTGACGGGCGCCTCGACCTTCCCCGCCACGGCGGCGAACTATGTGCGCATGTCGGACACGCAGCCCAGCTGGGATATCTCCACGCTGTATCGCGTCGACAACACGGTCAGCTTCTATGCCCGCGTGGCACGCGGCTTCCGTGGTCCGACCATTCAGGGTCGTTCGGCGGTGTTCAGCTCGCCCTTCACCACCGCCAAGTCTGAAACCAACACCTCTTACGAGGCTGGTCTGAAGAGCGTGCTGTTCAACAACCACGGCCACTTCAACCTCACCGGCTTCTACTACAAGGTGAAGGACATCCAGCTCAACGGGCAGGACAGCAACGGCAGCGGCGTGCTCTTCAACGCCAATCAGGCACAGGGCTATGGCGCCGAGGCCGAATTCGACGTGCGCGTGAAGAACCTGACCCTGAACGCGGGCCTCTCGATCCTGCACACCGAGGTGAACGATCCCAACGTTTACGCCCAGGTCGGCGCGGTGGGCGGCGTTCCGGCGGCCACCATCCTGAACCGCACGGTGACCACGGCTGGCGGCGTCTTCGCCCAGATCGACGGCAATGCCCTGCCCGACGCGCCGAGCTACAACCTCAACTTTGGCGCGCGCTATGACCTGCCGATCGGCCCGGGCAAGGCCTTCGTCTCGACCGACTGGACGCTGCAGGGCAAGATCTCGCTCACGCCCTACAAGACGGTGGAATACACCACCAAGGGCACCTACGAGGGCGCCCTGCGCGTGGGTTACGAGTGGAGCAACTACTCCGCCTCGTTCTTCGTGCGCAACCTGACCAACACGCGCAACCTGATCGGCGTGCTCGACACCAACTGGTATCGCGCCGGCGCCTACAACGATCCGCGCATCATCGGCGCGACGCTGACCGCCAAGATCCGCTAAACATCAACCCGGGCAGGCCGCCCTGTGCGGACTGTCGAAAGCGAGGGGGCTTCTTCGGAAGCCCCCTTTTTCGTGTCCGGCCCCGACCGGCTCAAAATAATTCCGTCCGCGAAATATGGTTTATTTTTAAAAACCATGATTTTTCAGTAACGACATCCAAATCCTTAACAACATCCATCGATGCCGGACCGAACTTATCCTGAAACCGCCTAGTGCCGCTCAAGGCAATCTTAACGGCGGATCGCCATCGTGGCCGTCAGTCAAAGCCGCGATGAATAACGATGCTTTCCAGCCTGTTTCAGCAGATTACCCGTAGTCCGGATGCCATGCTCAAGGAGCAGTACAGCAATCTGCGCGCGCAGATTCCGCTGATGTACGGCTTGATGCTGGTCAATGCCTGTTTTCTGGCGATCGCCACCTATGGCGAGGTGCCCGTGCTCATCGGCCTTGGCGTTCCTTCGGTGCTGTGCCTGATCATCGTGACGCGCATCATCGTCTGGCTGACTCGTCATCCCCGCGAAGTGCGCCCGGCCGAAATCCGGCGCTATCTCTACGGCACAACGCTGGGCGGCGCGGCATTGAGCGCGGCTTTCGGCGGATGGGGCCTGGTGCTGCTGCAAGAGGCGCCCGCCATGCGCAGCACCGCCATCGCGCTTTACGTTTTCGTCGGTGCCATCTGCGCCTGCTATTGCCTTCAGGCGCTGCCCTTGGCCGGCTGGCTGGTGCTGCTGTGCGGCGCCCTGCCCATCACCATCCGCCTGCTCTTCTCGCATGACTGGTATTCCATCGGCATCGGCTGGACCTTCATTCTGGCCGCAGGCGTGCTGCTCAAGACGCTGTCGAACAGCTTTTCCGCGTTCAAGGAGCTGCTGCAATCGCGCTCTGACATGGGCGCGCTGATCACCGCGCTGGAGCAAAGTCAGGAGCATTACCGCCATTCGGTCGACCTCAATCCCCAGATCCCCTGGCTGGCCGACGCCAACGGCCATCTCATCGAACTGAGCCACCGCTGGTCCGCGCTGACCGGTATGGCGGTGAAGGATGCGCTGGGGCTCGGCTGGGCCGCGGCGCTTCATCCCGATGATCTGCCCGGGGTCGAGAAAGTCTGGGAACGCGCGCTCACCACCGGCGACGCCCGCTATGCCGATGTGCGCTATCGCCTGAAGCTCAAGGACGAGACCTATCGCTGGTATCGCGCCCGCGCCTTCCCCCGGCGCGACAATACGGGCACCATCCTGTCATGGTACGGCAGCCTCGACGACATCGAGGAGCAGGTGCTGGCCGAAAAGGCGCTGCAGGACAGTGAGGAGCGCTATCGCCTCGCCTCGCTGGCCTCCAACGATATCATTCTCGACATTGCGCTCGACCATGACCGCATCGACTGGGGCGGCGCCACCGCCACCATCTTCGGCCATGAGGGCATTGTCGGCGGCACCTCGCGTCGCTGGTGGATCCAGCGTATCCACCCCGAGGACCGCCCGATGGTGCTGGCGCGGCTCAAGCGCCTGTCGGATGCCAGCATTGCGATCTGGCGGCAGGAGTTCCGCTTTCAGGCCGCCGACCGCACCTATCTCACGCTGATCGCGCGCGGCCATGTGGTGCGCGATGTGCATGGCGCCCCGCAGCGCCTGATCGGCACGCTGCAGGACGTTACCGCCCGCAAGCGCGACGAGGACCAGTTGCGCTGGGCCGCCCATCACGATCCGCTCACCCAATTGCCCAACCGCGTGCTCTTCGCCGAAAGGCTGGAGGAAGCGCTGCGCGAGGCTCAGTTGAACCGCCGCCATGTCGGGCTGATCCTGCTCGATGTCGACCGCTTCAAATCGGTGAATGACAGTCTGGGCCATGATGCGGGCGATTGCCTGCTGCGCGAGGTGGCGGTGCGCCTGACCGGTTGCGCGCCCTTTTCCGCGACGGTGGCGCGGCTGGGCGGTGATGAATTCGCCATCATCCTGCCCGATCTGCCCAGTCCCGAAGCACGCAACCGCATCGCCGAAAGGCTGTTCTCTCAGGTCAGCGGCCCGATGCTGTATGAAGGCCGCCAGATCGATGTCAGCCTGAGCATCGGCTCGGCGGTGGCCTTCAACGATGGCGAAACGCCCGAGGATCTGCACCGCAGCGCCGATCTCGCGCTCTATGCCGCCAAGGATGACGGCCCGGGCCGCATTCGCGCCTTCAGCGGCGATCTGCGCGAGGCCGCCGCGCGCCAGAGCCAGATGCTCACCGATGCCCGCGCCACCTTGCGCGACGACGGCATCGTGCCTTTCTATCAGCCCAAGGTGCTGCTCAGCTCTGGCGTCTGCGTCGGCTTCGAGGCGTTGCTGCGCTGGCATGACCGGGGCCTGCGCTCGCCCGGCGGCATTCAGGCCGCCTTCGACGATCCGGGCCTTTCGGTGCAACTGACCGACCGCATGCTGGACCGGGTGATCGCCGATATGGTGTCATGGCGCCAGCGCGGCATCGCCTTCCACAGTGTGGCGGTCAACGGCTCGGCGGGGGATTTCATGCGCGGCGACTTTGCCGACCGCATTTTGGGCCGCCTCCATCAGGCCAATCTGCCAGCCTCCGCCATCGAGTTGGAGGTGACCGAAAGCGTCTTTCTGGGTCAGCTGGTCGAGAATGTCAGCACCGCGCTCAACACGCTGTCGCGCGAAGGCGTGACGATTTCGCTCGACGATTTCGGCACGGGCTATGCCTCGCTGACCCATCTCAAACAGTTTCCGGTGGATTCGCTCAAGATCGACCGGTCTTTCGTCTCGATGCTCGGCATGGTCGAGACCGAGGATGCCGCCATCGTCGGGGCGGTGATCGATCTGGCGCATAATCTGGGTATCCGCACCGTGGCCGAGGGCATCGAAACGCCCGAGCAGCTTTCGCATCTGGCCGTGAAGGGCTGCGATATCGGTCAGGGCTTCCTGTTGGGCAAGCCAATGGCCGCCAAACAGGTGGTCGAGGCACTGAACGCATGGGACCCTGCACGGATCAGCGCCCTGTGCGGCACCGCCGACTGGATGGCGGCTGCCAGAAGCGGCCATCGCGACCGTTTCGCCTGACCTCAATCGCCACCTGAAGCGAGGCTGAACCGCGCCCTCGCCCCCGCCTTCCGCCGCGCGCCAAATGCCCGGCAAAGCAGGGATTTCAACGGCCCGGCGCAAGTCGGCAACGGACTGACCTCCCCATCGCTGGCCTCACCACCCCGCCCTCATCCCGCCGCAACGTCGGGGCGTTTCATCGCGCCGGGTCGTTGCCTGAAGCGTTGCCACGCAACTCGCTTCGTCGTATAAAAATTCCATGCAAAAACTCTCGCGACGCACCTTCGTATCAAGCATGGCCGCGTCAACGATGGCGGCTGGTGCTCTGTTGGACAGTCCTCTGCTGGGGGCATCCCCCGCCATGGCCGCGACAGGCGGCACGCGCGGCCTGCTGCTCGGCATGAATTTCGCCGGGGCGGAGTTCAAGGCGATCGGCGGGCGCTGGGGCTGGCCCAAGCTCGACAATCTGCAATATTATCTGGGCAAGGGCTTCCGCATCTTCCGCATCCCCTTCCTGTGGGAACGCCTGCAACCCCAATTGCATGGCGAGCTTGATGCCCATGCCATGTCCGGGCTGGAAACGATCCTCGGCATTCTGGAACAGAACGGTGCCATCGCCCTGCTCGACGCCCATAATTACGGTCGGCGCGATGGGCAGATCATCGGCGATCCGGGTTCTCCGGTGGACATCGCCGCTTTTGCCGACTTCTGGGGACGGATGGCAGCGCGTTACCGCTCGCGGCGCCTCATCTGGTACAATCTGATGAACGAGCCGCACAATCAGGATGCGCAGACCAACCTCGCGGCGCAGAATGCGGCCTGCAAGGCGATCCGCGCCGCCGGAGCGACCAGCAAGGTGCTGTTCTCGGGCGTCGCCTGGACCGGGGCGCACTCCTGGGTCAAGAGCGGCAATGGCCAGGTGATGCTGGGCGCGCAGGACCCGGCAAACAATTACGCCTTTGATATGCACCAATATCTCGACAGAGGCTTTGGTGGCTCAAGTCCGATCGCCATTCCCGGCATCGGCGGCCAGATCCTGACCTCGGCCTATCAATGGGCCGCCGCCAACCACAGGAAGATCTTTCTGGGCGAGTTCGGCACCGGACCGATGCCCGCCTCCATGATCGAGCTGAAAGCGCTGATCGACTTTATGGCGGCGCATCAGGACGTGTTCATCGGCGGCACGCTGTTCGCCGGTGGCGGCACATGGGGCGGCAACCCCAACATGCCCGATCCGGTTAATGGCGTCGACAAGCCGCAGCCCTTGCTGCTGCGCCAATATCTCAACCGATAAAGGCCCCGCGAACTGACCGAAAATGAAACACTGCGCCATTCATCCCCTTTGCGGGGGGGGCAGTCTCGTCTTCACAGTGTCGCCTTGACCGTATACCATAGGCCTTGATTAAAATTTCCTTTCACGCATGGCGGCAGGGCGCCGAAAACGCCCCGCGACGGCGGTGAACGGGCAGACGATCGGAAAGCCCATGACGATGATGCTACGAACCGCGCCCCGCAACAGCGAGGCAATGCTCGCCAATCTGGGAGTGGTGCCGGACTTTCCGTCGCGGGCCCAGGAAAAGCATGCGTTCCGGTGCTTTCTGGCAGTGTCTTTCTCGATGCTGCTCAACTTCTTCATGGCGTTCCTCAACACCCATGGCGTGGGATTGAACGAAAGCAAAGTCACCGTGATCCAGATTTTGGTGACCGCTTTGTGCGGCTGCCTGCTGCTGACGCGCCACACAACCTTCCGGCCGATGCCGATCATCATGCTGGTTGTGCTAATCGTGCAGTTGATCGTGATGAACCTGCTCAAAACGCCCAATCTGCGCGCTTTTTACGACTGCCTGATCCTGCCACTCTACATCGCCATCGGCGCCTCAGCCTATGGCGTGCGCGACAAGTGGATGAGCTGGCTGTTCTGGTTCGTTTTCTCCGTCTGTGTGCTGGAGGCAGTGCTGCCCACCGTCTACAGCGTCATCGTCAACGCGGGCGATTATTACCAGGCCACTCGCTCATGGGTGGCCAATCAAGCTACCTCTCAGGCATCTAAGGATGGTTTTTACACCGGCGCTTATCGCGGCGGCGGCACGGCGGCCTTCGCGCTGATCGACCATCGCGCGGGCGGGCCGTTTCTGGAGCCTCTGTCGCTCGGCTATTTCTCGGTGCTGATGGCGATCTATTTCGCGGGCATGCACAAGGGCGGCTTCCTCTACCGCGCCATCGCCGTGGCGTCCTGCCTGTTTCTGTCGATGCTGTCGGACTCACGCGCGGCCTCGGGCCTGCTTTTGCTGTGCGCGCCGCTGCTGTTCGCGCGCGTCCGTATGCCGGGCATTGTGATGTGGTTCGCCAGTCCCGCGCTCCTGCTGATTGCTTGGCTGTGCTATACAAATCATATCGGTGACGGCGGTGACATGTATTACCGCATTTCTCTGACATTTGAAGGCCTTGCCGGATCAAATGCCTGGGAGATGCTGATGGGCGATGTGAACATAGAACATGCAAATGACAGCGGCCTGCTATCGCTCACCTATAATTTCGGCTTGATCGGCGTCTTTCTCGCTATTTTCTACTACAGCGGTTTGTTCACCCGCCGCACCGGCTCAAACCCGTCGCTGTTCATCTGCTTTTCCCTACTGGCTACGCTAACCCTCATGTTCGGCGCAGCGGTGCTCTCGATCAAGAGCGCCAGCCTGATGGGCTTTCTCGTCGGACTGGCAGGTCGCCCGCCTGCTATCGCCCCGGAGGAAGACGAAGAGAATTTACCCGAAGCCCTGCCCATCCGCCGCCCTGCCAAAATGCTGGCGTAGGCAGCTACATTTCGCGAGGACCATGCTTCACCGATGACGACAGCTTCGATCAAAACGAGTGCCGAAGACCACGGCGTTCCCCCTCGTCAGGTTGTCCAAGGTCTGGATACTCTTCGCTTCATAACAGCGATGTGGGTGGCCTTTTCTCATGGTGCACGCTTTCCCATAGGCCAAGTGCTAAAACCCACCGGCATCGTCAACGATATGCTGTTCGCTCTGGACGACACCACGTTTAACGGCACCGCAGCAGTCAGCGTTTTCTTCGTGATTTCCGGCCTGCTAATCCATGCCGGGAATGTCGGAAAGGGTCGCGTCGATACGCTATCTTTCTGGGTCCGGCGCGGCGTCCGTATTGGGTTACCGTTCTTCGCAGCGCTAACGCTCGCGCATGTCCTAGGCGCATATTATGTTGAGCGCCTCAACCATGTGTTGTGGTCGGTCTATGCCGAGTTGATTTATTACGCCCTCTGCCCATTCATGCTGCCGATCATCTTTCGGTTCGGCATGGGGCGGGTACTTTTGGTTTCGCTGGCAATCTCGCTGGGCATGCTGCTGTTGAAACCAGAAGCGGTATATCTCTGGGAATTTGGCAATCAATTGAATTGGCTATTTTGCGCCCCGCTCTGGCTGATGGGTTGCTATCTTGCAGAAAATCGCCAGCGGTTCATAGCCATGTCACAAGGCCTACCGATTTGGGGGCTGCGCATCGGCGCAGTGGGCTATTGCTACATTTCGACCGTTCTGTCGGCACACCTGCGCCATTTTTCGATCGGCTACACCTGGACAATCTGGATCTTTGGTTTGTTCTGCATGATGTGGCTGGCGGCGGAAATGGAGCGAGGCACCGGTAAATCCACGATTGGCTGGATGGAGCGCTTCGGCATCGCGGGTTACAGCATCTATTTAACCCATCCCATCGCATTGGCTGTCATCCGACTGCATTTCAGCGAGCTTCCGCCGTTCATCTTCTGGATTGCGGGGCTGGCAGCCATCGGTTGCGCCGCCTTTGTCTTTTACCGCCTCATCGAGTGGCCATCCCATCAACTGGCGCGGCGTCTCGGGCGTCGGCGGACGGCCGTTCCCAGCCCCGTATAACGGCTATACGGGGCGCCGAGGCACAATCAGCGGCGTCCCGCGCGGCACAATCGGCCCCAGCATCAGGCAAAAGCTGCGGATGGCCGCAGCCCTCGTCCGCATCGCATCGCGCTTGAGGATGGATACACCGAACCGCGCGATGCTCTTGAACAACTGCCAGACATAGGTCTTGTACATGCGGTGCTGCACCAGCACGCTGCCGTTGCCCAGCGCGTAGAGGAAAGACCGGTCCAGCTTGATCGCCTGATCGGGTGAAAGCGGCGGATGATCGATCAACTGCCCGGCCAGACGCCGCCCACAATAGCCGCCAGCCAACAGACGCAAACCGAAATCGAGCCCCTCGCTCGACCCATGGATGCAGCCGATGCCCAGCGTCGGGTCGAAGCGGGTTGTCTTGAAGGCGGCGGTGCGGATGGTCAGCCCCGGCTCCCACATATTGCCGATGATCGTCTCGCGATGCAGATCAATATCCGCCGTGATATGGCTGCCGGCCTGCACATCACCCTCAGAGCGGATGTTACAGGTCACGAAATCAAGCCGTTCTTGCTCGATCAGCGCCAGCAGCTCGCGCAGCGATGTATCGCCCACCGGATAGGTGTCATCATCCAGGAAACAGATAAAGGGATGGCTTGCAACCTCGCCCCCCCGGTTGCGGGCGACAGACGAACTCCACACATCCAGCGCCACCACGCGCACGCCGGGCCAGCTCGGGGCCTGCGCCACGTCCCAGCCCTGCCACACGATGATGATCTCCAGCGCCACGCCGACCTGCTGGCGCAATTGGCCGAGCACCTCCTCAAGCCGCTGCTCACGCCCGGAATTCTGGACGGTGCAGATAACGACGGAGAGGCCAACCGGAACAGCAGGGCTGACGTCAGAGTTCATGGACGAGTCCTTTCGGGAAGATCCTGAGCACATTGCGAATTTTGGTCTTCAACCCACCCGGAACGGGCAGGACATCGATCGCGACATCAAGTTCCTGTCGGCACAGGACCAGACAGCAGCCGGCAAAAATCGCCAGCACCACGATCAGGGCCGCGACGGCTTGGATAATGTTCGCAGGATGCAGACCCAGCCGCAGCGCCAGCAGATAACCGCCCAGCCCCACCACCAGCGCCAAGATTTGCGGCACCAGCACGCGCAAGGTCAGCATCGCTCTCATTTCAGGCACTTCGTGCCGCATGAACAGCAGCATGCTTACCAGCGCCAGATAGGTGCAGACCGTATACCCCACCGCCGCGCCGTTGACCCCGGCGAGCTTGCTGCCGAACGCCAGACAAATGGTGCTGGCAACCAACCGGGCAAAATTGGCCCAGAGCACGGCACCCGAACGCCCCCGCGCGATCAGCAGCGGCTGCGAGGGCGAAATAGCCATGGTGGGGAACAGCGGCGCCAGAAGGATCAATATCCAGCCCAACCCCGGCCAGCTCGACCCCATGAACACCATGCGAAACGATTCGGCGCCGAAGATCGTGCAGATCTCCACCCCGGAAAAGATCAGGCTGCACGACACGACGATCTTCACATACATGCTCAGCGTGCGCTCGGGGTTTTCATTCGCCTTGGCAAAAATCGGCAGAAGCACGTTGGACAGGGGCGTGAACGTCACGCTCAGGATCAGATCGACAACGGTGCGCGCCAGTCGGAAAGCACCTGCCCCCGCCGGCCCCGCGAAATAACCGACCACCAGATCGGACAGGCGGGTGTTACCCTGGATGAGCGCTGTCGATCCGCACAACAGACCCGACTGCCTCACCACGCGGCGCACCTCGCTGCCGGTGAAGGGCTCGATCACGCGCACCGGCCCGGCCAGCAGCGCCACCACCGACATAACGGCAGGCGTCAGAATGGCCTGAATGACGAGGCTCCACGCGCCATAGCCCAGCCAGGCCAGCACCACACAGGCCAGCCCGGCCACGGAAATGCCGATGGTGCGGCGGATCGCCAGCATGCGGAATTCGAAATGCCGCGTCATCACCCCCTGGGACACCGCGCCCAGCCCGGCCAGCAAGGGCACGCTGGCGGTCGCCATCATCAGCGGCGCCACGGCAGGCGCATGGACCAGCAGGCTGACCGGCCCGGAGGTCATCAGCACGAAAACGCCCAGCGCCAAGCCCGCCACGATGTTGAACCAGAAGGCCGCCGAAATGAAGGCCGGGCTCGCCTCACGGTCCTGCACGATGACCTGACTGGCCCCCTGCATCACGGCGGTGAACACTGCTGCGGGGGCCACGGCCATGGCGGCCAGACCGAAAGCGGTCGGGTCCAGCAAGCGCGCCACGACGAAAAAGACCAGCGTCTGGAAGAAACGCTCGCCCAGCGTCTGGACGACGTTCCAGAAGACCCCTGCCGTCGCGAGTTGCCGATTCGCCATGATGCTGCTCACCTTGCCCAGAAATGTTGCGCTTACAGATGTCGGCCCAGAATGAGGCCTTCATTGTGCAAAGCAGCATAAGATGCGTTCTTGGCCCGGCTCCAGCGCCGTGACAAGAAGCAATCTAGGTTGAAAGACTTATCTCAGGCCGAAGGGAGCGAGATCAGCGCCAGCCAGCCGGCAATCTCGCCGATCAGTTGCATTGCACCCAGAACGTCACCGGTCTGCCCGCCGATCTGGCGGCATGCCACCCAGCCCATCAGGACGACGGCCACGATCATGCCCAAGGCAACGGCAAGCGCGGCAACAGGCCCCAGCCCGCCCAGCAAAATAGCCCCGCCCAGAACCAGCCCGACAGCCAGCCGCCAGACACCCACGCCCGAAGCTGACCGCCCCAATCCATCCGAGCGCGCAGCAGGCATCAATGCCAAAGCCGCCACCAGCAGAGCCCGACTGCCCGCAGCCAGCGCCACGATCCGCCACGGCGTGCCTGCCTGAGCCAACAGCAGCCAGCGCAGCCCCAGCGCCATCACCAGAGCGATGGCGCCATAGCTGCCCAGACGGCTGTCCTTCATGATCTCCAGTTTGCGCTCGCGCGTATGCCCTCCGCCCAAGCCGTCAGCGACATCGCCCAGCCCATCCTCATGCAGGCCGCCGGTCGTCAACAGGCCTGCGATCATGGCGATGCCCGCCGCCACAGCGGGGCTCCAGCCCAAAGCCTGCCCGGCGGCCATCACTGCCGCAACCACACCGCCCACCGCCAGCCCGGCCAGCGGAAAGGCCCATGCCGCTTGCGCCAAAGTCGGCACCGGCTCGCCAAGGCGCCCGGCGGGCAGCCGCGTCAGCAGCATCAGCGCCACCTGAGCCTCTGAGCAGCGGCGGCGCAGCGGGTTCATGCTTCGCTGACGCCTGCTTCGCCGAAGGTGGCCATACCGTTGTGGCACTCCAATGCCGCCCGAACGATGCCCAGCGCCAGCGCCGCGCCCGATCCCTCGCCAAGGCGCATGTCGAACTCCAGCACGGCGCGCTTGTTCAGCGCGGTCAGCAGACGGCGATGCCCCGGCTCGGCGCTGGCATGGCCAATGAGGCAATGGTCCAGCAGTTCAGGCGCCACGCCATGCAGCACCGCCGCTGCCGCCGTGCAGATAAAGCCGTCAAGGATCACCGGAATGCGCGCCGCTCGCGCCGCCAGCACCGCGCCACAGATCGCCGCCTGCTCGCGACCACCCAGCGCCGAAAGCAACGCCATGCCTCGCGCATCGCCATGCCGTTCCAGCCCCTGCGCAATCACCTGAGCCTTGCGCGACATGCCCGCGCTGTCCGCGCCAGTGCCGGGGCCGACCCAATCCCCGGGCGCGCCGCCAAACAGCGCGCAGGCCAGCGCGGCGGCGATGGTGGAATTGCCGATGCCCATCTCGCCCAGCACCAGCACATCGGCCTCGGGATCGACAGCCTCTACGCCGCGACGCAGCGCATCCAGCGTCTCGGCCTCGCTCATGGCGGGGCCTTGGGTAAAATCACCGGTAGGCCGGTCCAGATCGAGTGCGATCACCGACAGATCGGCGCCAGAGGCCCGGGAAAGCTGGTTGATCGCCGCCCCGCCATGCTCGAAATTGGCGACCATCTGCACGGTCACCTCGCTGGGATAGGGGCTGACGCCATGCACGCAGACCCCGTGATTGCCCGCAAAGACCAGTGCCTGAGCACGGCGGATCGCCGGGCGCGGCGTTGCCCGCCAGCCCGCCATAAAGATCGCGATCTCTTCCAGACGGCCCAGCGATCCGGGCGGCTTGGTCAGGCTGTTCTGCCGGGCGCGGGCCGCATCGGCGGCAGCCTCGTCCAAGCGGGGGGCGTTACGGGCGAAATCGGCAATTTCGGCAAAAGTGGCAAACATCATTTCACTTTCATGGGCAGTCCGCAGACCGCCAGAACAACCTCATCGGCCATGGCCGCGACGCGCTGGTTGAGCAAGCCCGCGCCGTCACGAAAGGCCCGCGCCAGAGCATTCTCCGGCACGATGCCCCCGCCCACCTCATTGGTGACCAGCACCACGGGGGAGGTGCGGGCGGCCAAAGCTTCCAGCAGACCCTGCGTCTGCCAGTCACGCCCGGCCAGCATGATGTTGGTGAGCCACAGGGTCAGGCAATCGACGAGACAGGGCGCGCCATCGGTTGCCCGCAGCGCCTCGGCCAGATCCAAAGGCGCCTGCACGTCATCCCATTCCGCACCACGACGCGCACGATGGACGGCGATGCGCTGCTCCATCTCGGCATCGAAGGCCTGCGCCGTGGCGATGTAGGTCGCGCGGCCGGTAAAGCCCAGCGCATGGCCTTCCGCGATGGCGCTCTTGCCCGAGCGGGCGCCGCCGGTGACCAGAATTATCCGCGCCATGCTGCGCCTTGCTCCATCAAATGCTTGCCGAATCATGCGCAGAGAAACCAGAAGCACCGCCAACTCAAGAGGAGATGTGCCTTTTGGCCTCTGCGTCGCCCCATGAATTGCTGCTGATCCGCCATGCCCCGGCCCTGAACGAGGGCCGTCTGGCCGGGCGCCGCGATGTGCCTGCGGATGTTACGGATGAAGCAGCTCTGGCGGCGTTGCGGGCATATGCAGGCAAAATGGACCGGGTGATCGCCAGCCCCGCCCTGCGCTGCCTCCAGACCGCGATCACCTTATGGCCGGACGCCGAACCACAGCAAGACTCGCGCCTGTGGGAGCAGGATTTCGGAACATGGGAAGGCCTGCCCTTCACCGACATTCCCGATCACGGCACCCTGCCGCCCGAGCAACTGGCCCTGCTCGCCCCGCCCGAAGGGGAGAGCTTTGCCGATCTGTGTGCCCGCGTCGCCCCGGCGCTGGAGCAGATCGCAAAGCTTCCGGGGCGCAGCGCCATCGTCGCCCATGCCGGAACGATCCGCGCGGCGCTGGCCATGGCTTTGGGAGCCAGGGGGCGAACCGGGGGGGGAACCATCGGCCCTGCTCTGGCGTTCAGCATCGATCCCCTGTCGATCACGCGGCTGATCCCCTGCGGCACGCAATGGGCCATCGGTTGCGTCAACCAGAAAGCCTGCCCATGATGGCCCTGCATGCCGCGCAGATGCTGATCGGACTGGCGCTGGAAGCCATGCTTGGCTGGCCGATGATCCTTTACACAAGCATCGGCCATCCGGTGAGCTGGCTGGGACGGCTGATCGCTCTGGGCGACCGGCACTGGAACCATGAAACCGAGGACGAGGACACCCGCCAGTCCAAAGGCACGCTGCTGGCCCTCGGCATTATCCTGCTGGCCGGGGGCGTAGCGATGGCGCTGTCCCTGCTGCTGGTGCGTGACTGGACCGGCGCGGTGGTCGGCGGTATTCTAGTGTGGCCGCTGCTGGCGGCGCGCTCGCTGCACGATCATGTCGCTGCCGTGGCCGAACCGCTGGCGCAGAACGATGTTCCGCGCGCGCGCAAGGCCGTGTCGATGATCGTGGGGCGTTCTCCCGAAAAGCTCGACAAGCCTGCCATCACCCGCGCCGCCGCCGAAAGTCTGGCGGAGAACACCTCGGACGGGGTGATTGCGCCGCTGTTCTGGGGGGTGCTGCTCGGCCTGCCGGGGATCGCGGCCTATAAAGCGATCAACACGCTGGATTCGATGATCGCCTATCGCACGCCGCGCCATCTGTTTTTCGGGCGCACCGCCGCGAAGATCGATGATGTGGCCAACTGGATTCCAGCGCGGCTGACGGGGCTGCTCTATGTGCTGGCCTGCAACCGGCCAATCACCGCCTTGCGGGTGATGCTGTCGGACGCCCGCCATCACCGCTCGCCCAACGCCGGTTGGCCCGAGGCGGCCTTTGCCGGGGCTTTGGGCATCCGGCTGTCGGGCCCGCGCCTCTATGCCGAGGGGCCGAGCAACGACCCATGGCTCAATGGCAAGGCGCCCGATCCGCAGCCCGCCAACCTGCTGGCCGGGCTGAGGCTCTATCGCCGGGTGGTGATGCTGGCGGCGCTGTGCGCGGCCACGCCCTGCGTGATCGCGATGTGGAAGTTTCAAGCCTATGGCGCGTGATCATGGCGGCGACCTCGACGGGGTGCGCGCGACGCACGGCGGCGATGACTGGATCGACCTGTCGACCGGCATCAACCGCGTGCCATACCCTGTGCCGCTCCTGCCTGCCGAAGCATGGACCGCCCTGCCCACCGCCAGCGCGCGCGACGCCCTGCTGAAGGCCGCCGCTCAGGCCTATCGCACGCAGGCGCCGATGGTGGCGCTGGCCGGGGCACAGGCCGCGATCCAGATGCTGCCGCTGGTGCTGGGAGGGCGCCGCGTGCGCGTGCTCTCGCCCACTTACAATGAGCATGCCGCCTGTTTTATCGCCGCCGGTTGCAGCGTGGAAGAGGTCTCCACGCCCGAGGCGCTGGCCGGGGCGGAGATCGCGGTGGTGGTCAATCCGAACAATCCCGACGGCAGGATCATCCCGCCCGCCGATCTGATGGCGCTGAAACGACAAGTCGGCACGCTGATCGTGGATGAGAGCTTTGCCGATCCCTTGCCCAATCTGTCCGTGGCGCCGCTGGCGGGTAAGCCGGGGCTGGTGGTGCTGCGTTCTTTCGGCAAGTTCTATGGTCTGGCCGGGGTGCGGCTGGGCTTTGCCATCGGGGATGCGCCAACCATCGGAGGCCTGACCGCCATGGCCGGGCCATGGCCCGTGGCAGGCCCGGCACTGGAGATCGGCGCCACCGCGCTGAAAGACACAGCCTGGGCGCAGGCGACCACGCAGCGTCTGGCTCAGGAGGTCGAGCGGATCGATGCGCTGGCTCTGGCCCATGGCTGGGTGCTGGCGGGTGGCACGCATCTTTTCCGGCTGTACGAGACGCCCGATGCGCAGGCTGCTCAGGATCATCTGGCCAGCCATCATATCTGGAGCCGCATCTTTCCATGGTCGCCGCGCTTGATAAGGCTGGGTCTGCCGGGCATGGAGGCTGAGTGGCGGCGCCTTGCCGCCGCACTCGGATGACACGATCAATGGACTTCACGCAGGACGAGGCCGCCACGCTGGAGCGCATCATGCGCTGGCGCCGCGATGTGCGCCATTTCCTCGACACACCGCTGGATGAAGCACAGATCGAGCGGTTGCAGGCGGCGATGGATCTGGCGCCCTCGGTGGGCAATGCGCGGCCATGGCGGGTGATCCGCGTGGAGGATGCCGCGCTGCGTCAGGCGGTTCACGACAATTTCGTCGCCAGCAATGCTCTGGCCGCGCAAAGCTATAAGGGCGAGCGGCTGGACGAGTACAACCGGCTGAAGCTGGCAGGGCTGGACAAGGCGCCGCTGCAACTGGCGGTCTTCACGGTGAGCGATCCGGCCGAGGGGCATGGGCTGGGGCGGCACAGCATCCCGGCCACGCTTCAGGCCTCCACCGCCATGGCGGTGCATACGCTGTGGCTGGCGGCGCGGGCGGACAATCTGGGGCTGGGGATGGTCTCGATCCTCGATCCCGAGACCATCGAGCGCCTGCTGGAGGTGCCCGAAGGCTGGGCTTTTTCCGCATGGCTGTGCATTGGCCATCCCGAATTTACCGACGATACGCCGCTGCTGCACCGTGCAGGCTGGCAGGAAAACCACCAGCATGACTGGACGCGGCGCTAGCGCCTATTCGGCCAGCGCCAGCAAACCGGTGACATCGGCATGGGCCTCGATATGGTCGGCGAGGGCATCGAGCGTTGCCTCCACCTGCGCGCCATAGGCGAGATGTGAAGGCTGAGCGCCAAGGGTGGCGACGAAGGCTGAACGAAACGCGTCCTGCGAGAACAATCCGTGCAGATAGCTGCCCATTATGTGCCCATCTGCAGAGATCGCCCCTTCAGGCCGCCCGTCGATCTGGGCGAAGGGTCGTGCGCGATCGGGGCCATCCGTGGTGCCGAGATGGATCTCATAGCCCTCCACCGGTAGCCCGCTGGCCTGGTGGATCGCCTGCACCTGCGTCAGCCTTTTGTCGCCCTGCATGGTGGTGGCGACATCCAGCAGGCCAAGGCCGGGCATCTCACCTGCCGGGCCTTCCAGCCCTTCGGGGTCGCTCACCCTATGGCCCAGCATCTGATAGCCGCCGCAAATGCCCAGCACATGGCCGCCGCGCCGCACATGGGCCGCAATATCCACATCCCAGCCTTGGGCGCGCAGAAAAGCCAGATCGCCGCGTGTGCTCTTGCTGCCGGGCAGGATCACCAGCGTCGCGTCGCCCGGGATCGCCTGACCCGCGCGGATCATCACCAGATCGATATCGGGCTCCTGCGCGAGAGGGTCCAGATCGTCGAAATTGGCGATGCGGGACAGGGCCAGAGCCGCCACCTTCACCCGCCCGCCGGATGACACAGTGCCAAGGTCCAGCGCATCCTCGGCAGGCAACAGACGGGCCTGCGCGAACCATGGCAGCACGCCGAAGCCGCGCCAGCCAGTATGCTGCCCGATCAGGCGATAGCCATCGTCGAACAGCGAGGGATCACCGCGAAACTTGTTGATGAGAAAGCCGCGCACCATCGCAGCATCCTCTGGCGACAACACCGCCTGCGTGCCGATGATCTGGGCGATCACCCCGCCCCGGTCGATATCTCCGGCCAACACCACCGGCACCTGCGCCGCGCAGGCAAAGCCCATATTGGCGATGTCTCCGGCGCGCAGATTGACCTCAGCCGGGCTGCCAGCGCCTTCCACGATCACCAGATCATGCGCGGATTTCAGGCGGCGGAAGCTATCCAGAACCGGGGCCATCAACTGGGGTTTCAGCGCGGCATACTCCCGCGCCTTCACCGTGGCGATGCGCCGCCCCTGCACCACCACCTGACTGCCGACCTCGCTCTCGGGCTTGAGCAGCACCGGGTTCATATCGGTGTGGGGCGCGAGCCCGCAGGCCAGCGCCTGCAAGGCCTGAGCCCGCCCGATCTCGCCGCCGTCAGCCGTAACGGCGGCATTGTTCGACATGTTTTGCGGCTTGAACGGCGCCACGCTCAGCCCCCGCCGCCGCGCCGCCCGGCACAGCCCCGCCACCAGCAGGGACTTGCCGACATTCGAGCCGGTCCCCTGGATCATCAAGGCTGGCATGGAGGTTTAGAACTCCACCCCGGCCTGCGCCTTGATGCCGCCACGGAAGGGGTGCTTCACCAAAGTCATCTCGGTGACCAGATCGGCCTGCTCGATCAGCTCGGGCGCGGCATTGCGACCGGTCAGCACCACATGGGTCATCTCGGGCTTTTCCTCGCGCAGGAAGGTCAGCACCTCCTCCAGCGGCAGATATTCATAGCGCAGGGCGATGTTGATCTCGTCGAGCAGCACCATGCGGATCTCGGGATCGCGGATCAGTTCCTTCGCCTTCTCCCAGCCCTTGCGCGCGGCCGCGATATCGCGGGCCTTGTCCTGGGTTTCCCAGGTAAAGCCCTCGCCCATGGCGTGGAACTGGCACAGATCGGGGAAGTTTTGCTCGATCAGGCGGCGCTCGCCAGTGTCCCAGGCGCCCTTGATAAACTGCACCACCGCGCTGGGCATGCCATGCGCGATGCAGCGCAAAATCATCCCGAAACCGGAAGAGGACTTGCCCTTGCCGGTGCCGGTATGAACGATCACCAGCCCCTTCTCGCCCTGCTTGCTGGCCATGATCTTGTCGCGAGAGGCCTTTTTCTTGGCCATCTTGGCGTTGTGGCGGTCAAAGTCAGCTTCGGGGGCGGGGGCATCGGCTGTCATGGTACACTCCTGATCGCGGCATTCCTTGACAGCCCCGCCGCAATCCCGCAATCCCCGGCCCGCTGGTTCCTTGCGGCGGAGCAATCCTCCACAAGGCGAAGAGGGAATGTGACAGGGCGTTTCAAACGCCTCAAGCACAGCCGCCCCCGCGACCGTCAACGGATGAGGCAGCTTCGATGCCACTGGCCGCAAGGCTCGGGAAGGCGAAGCTGACGCAAGGCATAACCGCCCCCGATCCGCCAGCCGGGAGACCTGCCAGCACGAAGAAACGGACAGCCGGGGTGCGCTGTGGCCGGTCGATCTGGCGCCGAACGCGGGTTCGGTGCCCGATGGCCTGTGCAGGCGCGCCTCCTTGAGGAATTGAAGCGTCGTGGGCCAGAATACCGTCCTTTTCGTCTGCACCACCTGCCGCGCGGGCCAGACGCCCGAGGAAGGCGAAACCGTGCCCGGCGCCCTGCTGGCGCAGGCGTTGAGCGATGCCAATGATGATGGCGCGGTGGAGATACGCCCCACCGAATGCCTCTCGGCCTGCACCAATGGCTGCTCCATCGCGCTGACGCGGCCCGGCAGCTGGACCTATGTCTATGGCCGCCTGTCCGACGCCGATGTGCCGGAAATCCTTGCCGGCGCCAGCGCCTATGCGCAAAGCCCCGACGGCATCGTGCCGTGGCGCCAGCGCCCCATCATCTTCCGCAAGCAATCCATCGCCCGCATTCCCCCGCTGGAGCTTTAAGCCATGTCTCTGGAAAAAATCCCCGTTACCATCGTCACCGGCTTCCTCGGCTCGGGCAAGACCACGCTGATCCGCCATCTGCTGCAGAATCCGGGCGGGCGCCGCCTGGCGGTGCTGGTCAATGAGTTCGGCACGGTGGGCGTCGATGGCGAGATCCTGAAGGCCTGCGCCGACGAGAACTGCCCCGAAAGCGCAATCCTCGAACTGGCCAATGGCTGCATCTGCTGCACCGTGGCCGATGATTTCATTCCGACGGTCGAAAAGCTGCTGGCCCTGCCCCAGCGCCCCGACCACATTCTGATCGAGACCTCAGGCCTTGCCCTGCCCAAGCCGCTGCTCAAGGCCTTTGACTGGCCCGCGATCCGCAGCCGCATCACCGTTGATGGCGTGATCGCGCTGGCCGACGCCGAGGCGGTGGCGGCCGGGCGTTTCGCCCCCGACGTCGCGGCGGTGGATGCCCAGCGCGCGGCGGATGACAGCCTCGACCATGAAACGCCGCTCTCGGAAGTCTTCGAGGATCAGCTCGCCTGCGCCGATATCGTGCTGCTGACCAAGGCCGATCTGGTGGACGCCGCAACGCTCGATCAGGCTCGTGCCGTGATCGCCGCCGAGGCGCCGCGCCCGCTGCCCATGCTGCCCGTCACCGATGGCGTGATTGACCCTGCCGTCATCCTTGGCCTCAACGCCGCCGCCGAGGACGATCTGGCCGCCCGCCCCAGCCACCACGATGGGGAAGACGAGCATGAGCACGAGGATTTCGACAGCACCATCATCACCCTGCCCGAAGTCAGCGATCCCGAAGCGCTGGTCGCCGCCGTGCAGCGTCTGGCGCGCGAGCAGTCCATCCTGCGCGTGAAGGGCTTCGTGGCAGTGCAGGGCAAGCCGATGCGCCTGCTGCTTCAGGCAGTGGGCGAGCGCGTGCGCCATCAGTACGACCAGCCCTGGGGCCAGCGCCCCCGCGTCACCCAACTGGTGGTGATCGCCGAGCACGATCATCTCGACACCGCCGCCGTGCGCGCCGTGCTGGACACGGTTCTGGCCCCGGCGTAACCCTTCGGCAATGCATGTCATCTTCCGCGAGAGCCGTGGGCTGGAGGAAACCGAGGTCGCCACCGACCTCGGCCAAAGCCCCGCGCCCTTGATCGTCCTGTCCTTTTCGGACAGCGATCTGGGGGCTTTCGCGGCCGGATGGCATGCGGGGCGCGATCATTTGCCTGAACTGCGTCTGGCCAATCTGGCGGCGCTGAAACATCCGCTCTCGGTCGATACCTATATCGAGCGCACTGTCTCGGGCGCGAAGGCCGTGCTGGTGCGGCTGATCGGCGGGGCGGGTTACTGGCCCTATGGCCTTGCGCAACTGAGCGATCTGGCGCGGAGAGAGGGCATTGCTCTTGCCGTGCTGCCCGCCGATGGGCGCCCCGATCCCGCGCTGGAGGCCGCCTCAACCCTGCCGCCAGAGGTGCTGCACCGGCTGGCAGATCTGTGCGACACCGGCGGCGCCATGGCGGCCCAAGCCGCGCTGGGCGAACTGGCCCGCGTTGCCGGGCTTTCCGCGACGACACCTGAACACGCCACTGCCATTCCAAGCTGCGGCTGGTATCAGCCCGGCCTCGGCGTGAGCGACACGCCCATGGCGGGCGAGGCCCCGCTGGTGGTCGTCAGCTTCTACCGTGCTTACCTCACCAGCGGCGACACCGGGCCTGTGGATGCCCTGATCGAGGCGCTGACCCGGCGAGGCTTCCGGGCGGCGGGACTGTTCGCGCCTTCCTTGAAAGCTCCGGGCGCCCCGGCATGGATCAGAGAGGCGCTAGGCCTTCACAACCCAGCCGTCATTATCAATGCCACCGCCTTTTCCGGGCGTGACGACAGCGGCACCTCGCCACTCGACGGACCGGCCTGCCCGGTGTTTCAGGTGGCACTCTCCACCGCCGATGAGACGGCTTGGGCTCAGTCAGAACGTGGCCTTTCCCCCGCCGATCTGGCCATGCATGTCGTCCTGCCCGAGGTCGATGGGCGGCTGTTGGCAGGCGTTGCCAGCTTCAAGACGGCGGGCGTGATCGATCCCGATCTGCAATGTGCCCGCACGCTGCACCGCCCCCATCCCGAGCGGATCGAAGCCATCGCCGACAAGGTTGCCGCATGGCACAGGCTGGCCATCACCCCGGCGGGGGAGCGGCAGGTGGCGCTGATCCTCTCCACCTATCCGGGCCGGGCCGACCAGATGGCTCATGCCGTGGGTCTGGATGCCCTCGCCAGCGCCGAAGCAATGCTCGCCACGCTGGGCGAGGCTGGATACCAGACCACAACCGAGCCGCTGGCTGGCGCCCTGCAAAGCCACGCCATCGCATGGCCGCTTTCAGCCTATCGGGACGCGCTGGCCACTCTGCCCGCCAGCCTGCGCGGGGATCTGGAACAGGCATGGGGCCAGCCGGAAACCGACCCGGCCTTTGCCGAAGGCGCCTTCCCCTTCACCGCCATCACGCGCGGCCATGCCTGTGTGGCCCTGCAACCCGAACGTGGCGATCGCGCCCGGCGCGACGATGACTATCACGATGTCTCGCGTATACCGCGCCATGCCTATGTGGCGTTTTATCTGTGGCTGCGCGCTCAGGGCATCCACGCGCTGGTCCATATCGGCGCGCATGGCACGCTGGAGTGGCTGCCCGGCAAGGCCGTCGCCCTGTCGCAAAGCTGCTGGCCCGAGGCGCTGATCGGCCCGCTGCCGGTGATTTATCCCTTTATCGTCAACGATCCGGGCGAGGCCGCTCAGGCCAAACGCCGCATCGGCGCGCTGACTTTGGGCCATATCCCACCAGAGATGCTCGCCAGCGCAATCCCCGAAGGCCTGCTGCGGCTCGAACGCCTGCTCGACGAATATTCCACCGCCGAAGGCCTCGATCCCGCCCGCCGCGACCGGCTGATCGCCCAGATCCGCGATGAAGCGCAGGCCAGCGGCGTCACGCAGGACCTCGGCCTGCCGCAGGACGCCAGCGCCGCCGAGGCGATGGTCCGCATCGACCGCTTCGTCTGCGACATCAAGGAAAGCCAGTTCGGCGACGGGCTCCATATCTATGGCGAAGCCCCCGGCGAGACCGAAGGCCTGCTGACCGCGCTGGCCGGGCGGCGCGTCCCCCCCGGCCCCTCGGGCTCTCCGGCGCGGGGGCGCAGCGATGTGCTGCCCACCGGGCGCAACCTCTTCAGCGTGGACCCGCGCGCCGTGCCCAGCCGCATGGCCCATGCTCAGGGCGTCAAACTGGCCGAGGAACTGCTGCGCCGCCATATTCAGGACCATGGCGACTGGCCGAGCGGTCTGGTGGTGGACCTGTGGGGCTCGGCCACGATGCGCACGGCGGGCGAGGAATTTGCCATGGCGCTGCATCTGGCGGGCCTCGCCCCGCGCTGGGATGCCGACAGCGAGCGGGTCAGCGGCTTCGAGATCCTGCCGCCGGTGCTGCTGGGCCGCCCGCGCATCGATGTCACCCTGCGCGTCTCTGGCCTGTTCCGCGATGTGTTTCCCGGTCTGGCCCAGCTGTTCGAGGCCGCTGCTGCTGCTTTAGCCGAACGCATTCATGAAGAGCCCGGCGAGAACCCTTACATCACCCGCACACCGCGCGTGTTCGGCCCGAAGCCGGGCTTGTATGGCCTGTCGATGCAAGACCCGGCGGACAATCTGGGCGCCGAAGCCCGCCAAGCCGCAGGGGAAGCATGGCTGGCAGCCTCGGCATGGGCGCTGGATGCGCAAGGGGCCATCACCCATAGCCGCGGCGCGCTGGAAGCCCGTCTGGCCGGGGCCGATGCCTTTGCCCATGTGCAGGACCTGCCCGAAACCGACCTGCTGCTCGCCCGCGATTACGCCGCCCATGAGGGAGGGTTTGCCGCCGCAATGCAGACCTTGGGCCGCCCGGCCCCAGCGCTCTATCATCTGGACGCGACCCGCCCCGAAACCCCGCGCGCCCGCACGCTGGCAGAGGAAATCGCCCGCGTGGTGCGCGCCCGCGCCAGCAATCTGCGCTGGGCTCAGGGCATGATGCGCCACGGCTTTCGCGGCGCCGCCGAGATCACCGCCACCATCGACAATCTGGCCGCCTTCGCGCAATTGACGGGGCAGGTGCCAGCCCATCTCTTCGACCTGTGCTTCGAGGCGACGCTGGGCCAGAACGATGTCGTCACCTTTATGACAGAGGCCAATCCTCAGGCTCTGGAACAGTTGAAGGCCCGCTTTGCCGCTCTGGCCGAGGCGGGGCTGTGGACCACGCGGCGCAACTCCATTGCCGCCCAACTGGCGGATCAGCCTTGAGCGCGGCGCCTCTGGTCAAGGGCTGGTGCCCCGGCGCGCTGCGCCCCATGCCTTCAGGCGACGGGCTGGTGGTGAGGGTGCGCGCGCATGGCGGACGGCTGACGCAGGCTCAGGCGCGTGGTCTGGCGGATCTGGCCGCGCGGCATGGCAACGGGCTGATCGACCTGTCCGCCCGCGCCAACCTCCAGCTGCGCGGCATCCGCGATCATGCCGCTGTGCTGACCGAATTGGCCACTCTGGGCCTGATCGATAGCGATCAGGCCATCGAGGCGAGGCGCAATCTTCTCGTCTCACCCTTCTGGCGGCAGGGCGACGGCACGCAGGATCTGGCGTGCGAGCTGGAACAGGCTCTGGCGACGAGCGATCTGGCGCTGCCCGGCAAATTCGGCTTTGCGCTCGAGTGCGGCGAGACGCCGGTGCTGCGTCACGCCTCCGCCGATATCAGGATCGAGAAGGCAGGCGAAACCTATCTGCTGCTGGCCGATGGCGCCAGGCTGGCAGCCCCCGCCACACGGGACAGCGTCGTGCCCGAGGCGATCCATCTGGCCCGCTGGTTTCTGGAAACAGGCGGCGCTCAGGATGGACGCGGACGGATGCGCGAGCATCTGGCGCGCGGGGCCACCCTGCCCCCCCATTTCACCCTGCCCGCCATCTGCGCGACAGAGACCGCCCCAGGCCCCGCCATCACCCCGGCAGGCGCGCTGGTGGCCCTGCCTTTCGGCCAGACCGACAGCCACACCCTTGCTACGCTCGCCGATCTGGCGCCCCTTCGCCTCACCCCATGGCGTATGCTGCTGCTCGAAGGGCTGGGCACCATGCCCGACCTGCCCGGCATCATCACCGCCCCCACCGATCCCCTGCTGCGCGTCACCGCCTGCAGCGGGGCGCCCGGCTGCGCTCAGGCGCTGGCGCCGGTGCGCGATCTGGCTCGCCAACTCGCACCGTCTGTGCCAGAGGGCGCGATGCTGCATGTCTCGGGCTGCGCCAAGGGTTGCGCCCATCCCGCAGCCGCCGATATCACGCTGGTGGCGCGGGGGCAGGATTTCGCTCTGGGATATGGATGCACCGCCAAAGACACGCCTGACAATGCCTTCACGCCCGCACAATTGCTGGCCGATCCAACCTTGCTGATGACCCGGAACTGATGCCCTACACCTACGAAATGGATGGCGCCGCCATCTACCGGCAATCCTTCGCCACGATCCGCGCCGAGGCCGATCTGGCGCGCTTTACCCACGCCGAGGAGCCGGTGGTGGTGCGCATGATCCATGCCGCCGGGCTGGTCGGACTGGAGGCGCATGTCGCCTTCACCGCCGGCATGGCCGAGGCCGCCCGCGCCGCTCTGGAGGCAGGCGCGCCGATCCTGTGCGATGCGCGCATGGTCTCCGAAGGGATCACCCGCGCCCGCCTGCCCGCCGGTAATGAAGTCATCTGCACCCTGCATGACCCGCAGGTGCCCGACATGGCCCGCGCCATGGGCAACACCCGCTCCGCCGCCGCGCTGGAGCTGTGGCGCCCCCATCTGGCCGGCGCGGTGGTGGCGATTGGCAATGCGCCCACTGCGCTGTTCCATCTGCTCAACATGCTGGAAGACCCGGCAACGCCCCGTCCCGCCGCGATCATCGGCTGCCCGGTGGGTTTTGTCGGCGCGATGGAGTCCAAGGACGCGCTGATGGAGGCCGCTCCCTGCCCGGCGCTGGTGGTGCGTGGGCGACTGGGCGGCTCGGCGATCACGGTCGCGGCGGTCAATGCTCTGGCCAGCAGGGCGGAATGATGGGCCGGATCATCTGCGTGGGGCTGGGCCCCGGCGATCCCGATCTGATGAGCGTCAAGGCCGACCGGCTGGTGCGCGGCGCGGCGCATGTCGCCTATTTCCGCAAGGCCGGGCGCAGCGGGCAGGCACGGCGCATCGTCGCCGATATGCTGCGCGCCGATGTCGTCGAACATGCGATGGAATATCCCGTCACCACGGAAATCGCCTTCGACAGCGCCGATTACAACAGCCTGCTGGCCACGTTTTACGATGACTGGACCCGGCGTCTGGCCGATCTGGCGAACAGCCATGAGGTGATCGTCCTGTGCGAGGGTGATCCATTTTTTTACGGATCTTTCATGCATTTGCATAGCCGTCTTCAGGGCCTGTGCGAGGTCGAGGTCGTCCCCGGCATCACCGGCATGACCGGCTGCTGGCATGCCACCGGCGTGCCGATCACCTGGGGCGACGATGTGCTCAGCGTGCTGATGGGCACGCTGCCCGAGGAGGATCTGATCGCCCATATGCAGAGCGCCCATGCGCTGGCCATCATGAAGACCGGGCGCAATCTGCCCAAGGTACGCCGCGCTCTGGCGGCGGCAGGCCGGCTGGATGAGGCATGGTTGGTCGAGCGTGGCACCATGCCCGGCCAGCGCGTGGCCCGGCTGGCCGAGACGCAGATCGATGACTGCCCGTACTTCGCCATCGTGCTGGTGCATGGGCAAGGGCGGCGCCCGCAATGACCGGCTCGTTAAGCGTCGTGGGCCTTGGCCCGGGAGATACGGCGATGGTTACCCCCGAGGTAACCGAGGCGCTGGCCCGCGCCACCGACATCCTCGGCTACACCCCCTATGTAACGCGAATTGCCTCGCGCGAGGGCCTCACCCTCCACCCCAGCGACAACCGCGAGGAACTGGCCCGCGCCGCCCATGCGCTGGAACTGGCGGCGGCGGGGCGTCATGCGGTGATCGTCTCCTCGGGCGATCCCGGCGTCTTTGCCATGGCCTCGGCGCTGTTCGAGGCGTTGGAAGCCGCGCCGCAACATCACGATCTGCCCATCGCCATCCTGCCCGGCATCACCGCGATGCTGGCGGCGGCGGCGGCGGCGGGGGCTCCGCTGGGGCATGATTTCTGCGCGATCAACCTGTCGGACAATCTCAAACCCTTCGCGCTGGTCGAGCACCGGCTGCGCATGGCCGCGCGCGGCGATTTTGCGATGGGCTTCTACAACCCACGCAGCGCCAGCCGCCCGCATCAATTCGCCCGCGTGCTGGAGATCCTGCGCGAGGAATGCGAGCCCACCCGCCTGATCCTCTTCGCCCGCGCCGTCTCCACGCCGCAGCAGGCGATCCGCACCGTCACGCTGGAGCAGGCCACGCCAGAGATGGCCGATATGCGCACCGTGGTGATCGTGGGCAACAGCGCCACGCGGCAGGTGGGGCGCTGGGTCTATACGCCGCGTTCCGCCGGAGATCCGGCATGAAGCCGATGCAGCCAGCGAATCACCGCCTCCACGCTGCGGCAGACCGGGCGAGCGGGCACAAAGGGCCGCTCGATCAGGATCACAGGCAGGCTCAACCGGCGCGCGGCTTCCAGCTTGGCGGCGGCGCCGCCGCCTCCGGCGTTCTTGGCGACGATATGGGTGACACCATGGGCCCGCATCAGCGCCAGATCGCCCTCCACGGTGAAGGGCCCGCGATCCACCACCACGCTGGCGCCCGGCAAAGGCTGAGGCGCGGGATCGACAAGGCGCAGCAGATAGCGATGAGGCAGACCCGCAAAGGCCTCCAGATTTTGCCGACCGATGGCCAGAAACACCCGCGCCGGATCGGCTGGCAGAGCGGCAACGGCAGCCTGCAGATCGGGCACGATATGCCAGTCATCGCCCTCTTGCGGCGCCCAGGCTTCGCGTTCCAGAGCCATCAACGCCGTGCCCGTCTCGGCGCAGGCCGCCACGGCATTGGCACTGATCTGCGCGGCAAAGGGATGGGTGGCGTCCACCAGATGGGTGATGCCCTGCTCCCGCAGATAATCCGCCAGACCCGCCACGCCGCCAAAGCCGCCGATCCGCACCGGCAGAGGCTGAGCGATCGGGCTTGCCGTGCGTCCGGCATAGGAGAAGACAGCCTCCACCCCCGCCCCGGCCAGAGCCCGCGCCATCGCGCTGGCCTCGCTGGTGCCGCCCAGCAGCAGGACGCGTGGCATGGTTGATGCTGGTTCGGAAAAGGCATGGCTGTCGATCATCGGTATCGGCGAGGATAGGGCAGAGGCCCTGCCCCCTGCAAGCCGTCTGGCGCTGGCCGAAGCCGAACATATCTTCGGCGCGCCGCGTCATCTGGCATTGGCCGGGCTGGAGAACGATCCGCGCGCGCAGATCTGGCCGGTGCCCTTCAGCATCCACCCGGTGCTGGCGCTCAAGGGACAGAGCGTCGCAATGCTGGTCTCGGGCGATCCTTTCTGGTTCGGCGGCGGGGCCAGCATCACGCGGCATCTGGCGCCCGGCGCGTGGCGCGCCTTTCCCGCCCCCTCCACCTTCGGCTGGGCGGCAGCGCGGCTGGGCTGGAGCCTTGAGGACACCGCCTGCCTCGGCCTGCATGCCGCCCCCTTCGAGCGGCTGGTGCCGGTGATGACCCATGGCGCGCGGGCGATCTGCCTGCTGCGCGATGGGGCAGCGGTCGGCACTCTGGCGGCATGGCTGAGCGAGCGCGGCTTCGGCACGAGCCTGTGCCATGTGCTGGAAGCCTTGGGCGGGGCGGATGAGCGTGTTCGTTCGTCCCGCGCGCGCGATATCGCCTTTGCCGATATCCGCGCGCCAGTGGCCATGGCCATCGCCTTTGACGGCCCTGCTGGCCTGCCGCGTGCCAGCGGTCTGGCCGATGACCTCTTCGCGCATGATGGCCAGATCACCAAAAGGCCGGTGCGGGCTCTGGCGCTGTCCGCTCTGGCACCGCGTCAGGACGAGCTGCTGTGGGATCTGGGCGCGGGATCGGGCTCGATCAGCGTGGAGTGGTGTCTGGCCGGTGGCCGGGCCGTGGCGGTGGAGCGCAAGCCCGAACGCGCCGCCAACATCCGCCAGAATGCCCAAAGTTTCGGCCTCGGCCACCGGCTGACGGTGATCGAGGCCGATCACGCGGCATTGCCGGACATGCCATCACCCGCAGCCGTCTTTGTCGGCGGGGGCGCGGATGAGGCGCTGCTGACCCGCCTCTGGGCCAAGCTGGTGCCCGGAACCCGGCTGGTGATGCATGGCGTCACGCTGGAAACCGAGGCCTTGCTGCTGGCGGCCCATGCCCGCCATGGCGGCGACCTGCTGCGGATAGAGCTGGCGCATGCCGCGCCGCTGGGATCGATGCGCGGTTGGCAGCCCGCTCGCCCGGTGGTGCAATGGAGCGTGGTGCGATGAAAGCTCTGCTCTGCGTCGCAGGTATGGGCTGCCGCGCCGATGTTTCGCCCGAGGCGTTGCATGAAGCATTGAGGCTGGTTGCCGGACAGCATCGCATCGATGCTCTGGCCACACTGGAAGAACGCGCCGCATTGCCCGCCCTGCAAGAGCTGTCCCGCGACACTGGCCTGCCCCTTCTGGACATGCCACGTGAAGTCCTTGCGGGCATCGCCACTCCAACGCAGTCGCCGCGTATTCTTGCCAGCTTCGCGACCGGTTCCGTGGCTGAAGCTCTGGCTTTGCTCGCCATTGGCCCGCAGGCCCATATCGCCACCCCCCGCCAGATTTCCACTGATGGATCGGCCAGCGCCGCCATCGCCATCCGGACTCCATCATGACCGTCCATTTTATCGGCGCCGGCCCCGGCGCGCCCGACCTGCTGACCCTGCGCGCCGCAAGGCTCATCTCCGAATGCCCGGCCTGCCTCTACGCCGGATCGCTGGTGCCTGAAGGCGTGTTGGCGCATTGCCCTCCGGGCGCGCGGATCGTGAACACCGCGCCGCTCTCGCTCGACCAGATCATGGAGGAGATCGCGCAAGCCCATGCTCTGGGCCATGATGTGGCGCGGCTGCATTCGGGCGACCTTTCGGTCTGGTCGGCCATGGGCGAGCAGATGCGGCGGCTGCGTGCCATGGGTGTGCCCTATGATGTCACCCCCGGCGTCCCCGCTTTTGCCGCTGCCGCCGCCGCCATCGAGGCGGAACTCACCCTGCCCGGCGTCGCGCAATCCGTGGTGCTGACCCGCACGCAAGGCCGCGCCACGCAAATGCCCGAGGGTGAAACCCTGGCCGCTTTCGGAGCGACCGGTGCGACTTTGGCGCTCCACCTCTCGATCCATCTGCTCGGCAAGGTGGTGGCGGACCTGACGCCGCATTACGGCGCGGACTGCCCCGTCGCGGTGGTCTGGCGCGCCAGTTGGCCCGACCAGCGGATCGTGCGAGCCACGCTCGCCACGCTGGAAAGCGCGGTGGATGGCAGCATGGAGCGCACCGCGCTGATCCTTGTCGGCCATGCCATCGGCCATGAGGGTTTCGCCGAAAGCCAGCTCTACGCCAAGGATTACGACCGGCGCTATCGCCCGATGGGCACGTCGCCCCGTTTTCCGGAAGAACGCTGATGGCGCCGGGCCTGATCGTCTCCGCCCCGGCCTCGGGCGCGGGCAAGACCATGGTGACGCTGGGGCTGCTCGCTGCCTTTCGCGGGCGGGGGCTGGCGGTGCAGCCCTTCAAGAACGGGCCCGATTATATCGACCCGGCCTTTCATGCGGCGGCGGCGGGGCGGCCATCCTTCAACCTCGACAGTTGGGCGATGAATGAGGCGCGCATGGCGGGCCTCGCCGCTGTGGCGCAGGACGCCGATCTGGTGCTGGCCGAAGGGTCGATGGGCCTGTTCGATGGCGTCGCCGTCGCCGGAGAGGCCGGCAATGGCGCCAGCGCGGAGATCGCGGCGCGGGCCGGATGGCCGGTGGTGCTGGTGCTCGATGTTTCGGGACAGGCGCAATCGGCGGCAGCGGTGGCTTTGGGTTTTGCGCGGATGGCGCCGGATGTGCGTCTGGCGGGCGTTATCCTCAACAAGGTCGCCAGCCCCCGGCATGAGGCGCTGACCCGCAACGGCATGGCGCAGGTGGGGATCGAGGTGCTGGGCGCCTTGCCCCGGCGCACCGACCTCACCCTGCCTGAGCGGCATCTAGGGCTGGTGCAGGCGGGCGAGCATGCCGGATTGGATGCCACGCTGGCCGCGCTGGGCGGTTTTGTCAGCGAACATGTCGATCTGGACCGGCTGCGGGCTCTGGCCTCGGGCGGTTTTGCGCCGGGTGAGGCTTTGCCTGTACCGCCTCCGGGACAGAGGGTGGCGCTGGCGTGGGATGCGGCGTTTTCCTTCGTCTACCCGCATCTGCTGGCCGGATGGCGGGCGGCAGGGGCCGAGATTTTGCCATTCTCTCCACTGGCCGATGAAGCGCCCGATAACAGTGCCGATGCCTGCTGGCTGCCCGGCGGCTATCCCGAACTCCATGCCGGGAAACTGGCGGCGGCGGAGCAGTTCCGCTTGGGCCTCCAGCATTTTGCGCAAACCCGCCCGGTGCATGGCGAGTGCGGCGGCTATATGGCGATGGGGCAGATGCTGATCGATGCCCAGGGCGTGGAGCATCGCATGGCCGGGCTGCTGGGGCTGGAGACCTCGTTCGCCAAAAGGCGGATGCATCTGGGCTATCGTCTGGCAGAGTTGCAGGCGCCGATCCCTGGTTATGACGCGGGTGCTCGGCTGAGGGGTCATGAGTTCCATTACGCCACCATCCTCGCCCAGCCCGATGCCCCGCTGGCCCATGTGGTGGATGCCAATGGCGCGGCGGTGCCCGAAACCGGGTCGCGCCGGGGGCATGCCACGGGCAGCTTCTTCCATATGATCGCGCAGGCCTCGGCATGATCGAGCTGGTTCTGATCGGCATCGGCACGGGCGGGCCGGACCAGCTGACGCTGGCGGCGGTGAAAGCCATCAACAGCGCCGATCTCATCCTGATCCCGCGCAAAGGCGCCGATAAGGCCGATCTGGCCGATCTGCGCCGCGCCATCTGCGAGGATGTGCTGAGCAATCCGGCTACACGCATCGCGGAGTTCGATCTGCCGGTGCGCGATCCGGCGACGCCTGATTATCTGCGACGGGTGGATGACTGGCACGATGCGATTGCCGCTGTGTGGCAGCAAACCATCGCAGGCCATTTGAGCACAGGCCGGGTGGCGCTGCTGGTTTGGGGCGATCCAACGCTTTACGACAGTTCCTTGCGCATTGCCCGGCGCCTGCCCGATGTAGCGGTGCAGGTCGTGCCGGGGCTTATGTCGATCAATGTGCTGACCGCCGCGCATGGCATCACGCTCAATGAGGTGGGCGCGCCTTTTCTGGTCACCACCGGGCGGCGGCTGCGCGATGAGGGCTGGCCTGCGGGCGTCGAGACCGTGGTGGTGATGCTGGATGGGGAATGTTCGTTCCAGCATCTGCTGCCGGAGGGTATGTCCATCTGGTGGGGCGCCTATGTCGGCATGAGCAGCCAGATGCTCTTTTCAGGCCCCTTGGCAGACGTTGGCGAGACCATCGTGGCGGCCCGGGCAGAAGCCCGCGCGCGCCAAGGCTGGATCATGGATATCTATCTGCTGAGGCGCCAAGGTTCAGGGGCAGGCTGACCGCACCTCGACCTCATCGAGCCGCTTGAAGCGATAGATCGCGAAGGACAGCGCCCAACTCAGCGCGAACAGGCCTACGATACCGAAGCCCAGCAGGTTGAAGCTGCCCGCCAGATCATCGAACACATCCCACAGGCCGCCGGTCAGATGCAGATGGCTGGCGATCAGCGCCAAAGTCTCGATCCCGCCGATCAGGATCGCCACCAGCGCCGCCACCAGCGTGATCGTCATATTGTAGTAGAGCTTGCGGATCGGCTTGACGAAGGCCCATTCATAGGCGCCCAGCATCATGATGCCGTCGGTGGTGTCGATAAGCGCCATGCCCGCCGCAAACAGCGCCGTAAACAGCAGCACCACGCTGAAGGACATGCCCTGCGCGGCCTGAGAGGCCGAGAGGCCCAGCAGACCCACCTCGGTCGCCGTGTCGAAGCCCAGCCCGAACAGGAAGCCCAGCGGCGCCATATGCCAGCTTCGCGTGATCAGGCGGAACAGCGGGCGCAGCAGCCGCGCCATCAGCCCGCGCCCGGCCAGCAGCATGTCGAGATCCTCCTCGACATAGACCCCGCCCGCCAGAACCCGGCGATAGGAACGATAGACCGCGCGCAGGATCATCAAATTCATCCCCGCGATGGTGAAAAGGAAAAAGGCCGAGACGCAGGTGGAGATCAGGCCTCCGGTGGCCTTGAAACCCTCGATCCCGCTGGCCGCGCCCGCCATCAGCGCGATCAGCAGCGTGGCCACCAGCACCACCGCCGAATGGCCGATGGCAAAGAAGAAGCCGGTGCCGACCGGGCGCTGCCCATCCTGCATCAGCTTGCGCGTCACATTGTCGATGGCGGCGATATGGTCGGCATCGACCGCATGGCGCAGCCCCAGCGTATAGGCCAGCAGCGCCGTGCCCAGCATGCCGGGCGCCTGATGCAGCACCACCCAGCCCCAGATCCACACCCCCAGATTGGCCACCAGCAAAAAGGCATAGACCGCCCCGATCCGCCGCCGCAGCGGGGTCATCCCGCCGCTGACGGCAGGGGCCTGCCCTGCGGTTTGAAGTAAACGTTCCATCTTGCAACACGTCCGTCGGCGCCCGCGAAACGACAGGCCGCGCCACCGCCAAAGCGGTCGGCATGCCAGAGGCGCGCGCCTGCGACGCCCGAGAGCATGCCCGTTGGGGCCCGGCCATGGTGATGTCGCCCAGACGGTGGACCGTGCCATGGCCATCCCCTGGGCCGTGGCAAGAGCGACCCCATACCGGCAGGTCTCCTGGCTCGCGGGTCGTCACGCGATGCGCAGCCTTCCCGGGCCTCGCATGATTTTGCGTCCGGCCCAGTGGCCGTGCCGCGCATCTTTGGCGTGGCACAGGCGTATCGCGCTCGCCGCTCACAGTTGCAGGGACAGCCCGGTTTCAGACCAAAGATCCTTACCGTGTTCCCATTTCAAGCCCTTGCGGGCACCGGTGCGGGATGCAAGAACCGGCGGACCGGCCTCGCCCGGGCCTGATAGGGCAGATGGAGGACTTGGCCAAGGCGCTTTCGCGGCCAGCGGGCCAAATCTTCTTTCCCGGCATGGGCTTGGCTGCCTATAGATCCGCCTGCGGATCTGGTTCGGGAGCAGCATCATGGATTACAGCCTCACCCCCATCGGCCATGTGAGCGGGGGCCGCACCGATCCCATCGACGATCACTGGGGCGAGAGCCGGGCCGCCATCGAGCTGGATGCCGACCGTTTCGGGCCGGAGGCTTTGGCGGGTCTTGCCGATTTCAGCCATGCCGAGGTGATCTTCCTGTTCGACCGCGTGCCGCCCGAGCGCATCGAGACCGGCGCCCGCCATCCGCGCGGCCGCGCCGACTGGCCGCTGGTCGGCATCTTCGCCCAGCGCGGCAAGAACCGGCCCAACCGGCTTGGCGTGACGGTGTGCCGGATCGTCGGCGTCTCGGGCACGCGGCTGGAGGTCGAGGGGCTCGATGCGATCGACGGGACGCCGGTGCTCGACATCAAGCCGGTGATGCGCGAATTTCTGCCGCGCGGCGATCTGCGCCAGCCCGAATGGTCGGGCGCGCTGATGGCCGATTACTGGTAAGGGTTTGCATCAAGGCGATGTCGCGCAAGCGCAACCTGTTGCTGGCAGGGAGAGCCGGCGCTAACTCGGAGCAGCTTCCTTCATGGCCCTTCCCAAAACCGCCGGTCTGCCCGATTTCGTCCTGCTGGGGGAAGTGCCCGAGGCATCGCGCTATCGCCTGAGCGCGCGGCTGCTGGGCGAGCGGATCGACACGCGCTATGTGTCCGAGGCCTCGATGACGGGAGAATGGGCCGGGGCGTCGCCTTTCGGGCCGGGTCTGACCATCGTGTTTCGCGATGGCGTGGTGGTGTCGATCAGCGATGAGGAGGTGGCGCAGGGCCTGCCCGATGCGCTGCTGCTGCCCCATACGCTCGACCCCGAAGCGGCGCCCGAGACGGAAAGCACCGTGCTGATCGTCAAGCCCGGTTCGAACGACAAGATCGCAACCGATGGCCAGGTGCAGCTGATCGATGCCAGCCCCGAGCGGTTCCTGCTGGTGGCCATCGTGCTGGCGCGCAGCGTCATGCTGTCGCGCGACGAAATTCTGGTGGCCGAGGCTTTCGACCGGATCAGCCCGCTGGTGGCCGATCTGCACAGCAACGGGCAGGCGCATCTTTCGATCAGGCAGGCGATGCGTCTGGTGGGCAATGCGCTGGCGGCGCGGCACCGCATCATGGGCAGCGCTCAGGCCAATGACCGGCCCGATCTGCTCTGGGACCACCCCGATCTCGACCGTCTCTACACCCGGCTCGAGGACGAATACGAACTCGATGAGCGCCATGAGGTATTGGAGCGCAAATTCGTCGCGCTGGGCGATGTGGCCGAGGTGCTGCTCGACATCGTGCGCGACAAAAGGGCCTACCGCGTGGAGTTGGCGATCATCGCGCTGATCGCCTTCGAGATCGTGATCTCGCTGGTGGATATGGCGATGCGTTACTACGCCGGGCGTTAGGAAGGTTGGGCCTGCCGCCCCGGAGCATGGGCGATCAGCAATTGCTCCAGCGCCTCATAGGCGACGGGCTTGACCAGATGGTGGTCGAAACCGGCCTGTATCGCCAGTTCCTTGTCGCGGTCCTGCCCCCAACCGGTCTGCGCCACGATCAGCGTTTTGCGGAAAGCCTCATCCTGACGGAAAGCGCGGCAGACCTCATAGCCATCCATCACCGGCAGGCCGATGTCGAGGAGGATGGCATCGGGCCGATAGTCGCGCGCAGCCTCCAGCGCCTCGCGCCCGTCGTTGACCACCTGAAAATCGTGGCCCATTTCCTCAAGCATCCAGCCCATGCTCATGGCGATCATCGCATTGTCATCGACGACCAGCACCTTGAGCGGGCGGTTGGCGACAGGCTCGGGCGCATCGGGCGCCATCGCCTCGCCGACCGCTGGCGCGGCAAGCGGAACGCGCAGGGTGAAGGTGCTGCCATGACCGGCGCCGCCGCTGTGCGCCCCGATCGAGCCGCCATGCATCTCGACCAGTTGCTGCGCCAGCGCCAGGCCGATGCCCAGCCCGCCCTTGGCATGGACCGAATGATCCTCGATCTGGGTGAAAAGCTGGAAAATCCGCGACTGCATCGCCGGGGGAATGCCCAGCCCATTGTCGCTGACCGCGATCACCGCCTCGCCGTTCTCGGCGCGCAGCGACAGGCCGACATGACCGCCTTCCGGCGTGTATTTGGCGGCATTGTTGAGCAGATTGCCCAGCACCTGCGCCATGCGCGTCGGGTCGGCATCGAGCCAGATCGCCGCATCGGGCACATCCACCGTCAGGCTGTGGCCATGGTTTTCGATCAACGGACGGCTGGCCTCCAGCGCGAGGCGGACGATCTCGGCGGCCTGAAGGCGCTCACGGCGCAGCTCGATCTTGCCCTGGCTGATGCGCGAGACATCGAGCAGATCGTCGATGAGGCGCACCATCTGCGTGAGCTGGCGGTCCATCATCGCGCGAATGTCCTCGGCGCTCTCGCCATCGGGCTTGCGGCGCAGCACATCCAGACCATGGCGCAAAGGCGCCAGCGGGTTGCGCAATTCATGCGCCAGCGTGGCGAGGAATTCGTCCTTGCGGCGGTCGGCCTCTTCCAGCTCGGCGCTGCGGGCTTTCAGCTCATCGCGCTGCGCCGCGATCTGCTGGCGCTGGCGATAGAGTTCAAAGAAAACATCAGCCTTGCTGCGCAGGATATCGGGCTCGATCGGCTTGTGGATGAAGTCCACCGCGCCCGCCTCATAGCCGCGAAAGCGCCGTTGGCTGTCGGCATTGCCCGCCGTGACGAAGATGATCGGCACATGGCGGGTGCGGTCATTGCCGCGCATCAGCTCGGCCAGATCGAAGCCCGACAGGCCGGGCATCTGCACATCGACCAGCGCCAGCGCCACATCATGCTTGAGCAGCAGTTCGAGCGCCTCGTCACCCGAACGGGCCTTGAGCAGCACCAGCCCATCGCGCCGCAGCAGGGCTTCGAGCGAGAGGAGGTTCTCCTCCAGATCGTCCACCAGAAGAAAGCTGACGGGGGTCATGCGGGGTGGTTCCTTCCCGGATCACCCCGGCCCAGTTCCAGAAGGAAGGCCGAAATGTCCTCGATCGTCATAATCTTGGCCTGCTTGCACGCCTCGATGGCGGCTTCAGGCATGGCGGTGGCATAGGCACCTTGCGGATTTTGCACAATGGCCGTTCCACCGGCATCGGCGATGGCGCGCAGTCCGGTTGCGCCATCCTGATTGGCGCCGGTCAGCACGATGCCGACCAGAGCCTCGCCATAGGCGTCCGCCGCGGTTTCGAACAGCACGTCGATGGCGGGGCGGGAAAAATAGAGCGGCTCATCGCTGGAGAGCGACAGGCTGTGGTCCTGCTCGACCAGCAGATGATAGTCGGGCGGGGCGAAATAGACGGTGCCGGGGGCGATGGCTTCCTTGTCCTGTGCCTCCCGCACGGCAATCGCGCATTTGGACTGGAAGAGCTGGGGGATCACGCAATCGCGATCGGGGCGGATATGCACCACGATCAGGATCGGCAGCGGGTAATCGGCAGGCAGCAGAGGCAGCAGCCCCGACAGAGCCTGCAGGGCCCCCGCCGAAGCACCGATCACCACGGCCTGAGGCGCCACAGCGCTCACCGGTCGGTCTTCTGATAGATCTTGTCGCCCGGGGCCAGTTCGCTGAAGCTGGCGGCATGCTCGGAAAAGCGCAGGCTTTCCTTCGATCCCAGCCCGAGGAAGCCCTTGCGCGTCAGGGAATCATTGAAAAGCCCCACCGCGCGGTCCTGCAAGGGCCGGTCGAAATAGATCAGCACATTGCGGCAGGAGATCAGATGCATCTCGGCAAAGACCGCATCGGTGACCAGGCTGTGGTCGGAGAACACCACGCGGTTGCGCAGGCTCTTGTCGAAGGCGCCCTTGCCATAGGCGGCGGTGTAATAGTCCGAAAGCGAGGATTTTCCGCCCGATTTCCGGTGGTTTTCGGTGAAAAGCTGGAAGCGTTCGAGATCGTAGATCCCCGCCTCGGCCTTGGCCAGCGCGTCCTGATTGATGTCGGTGGCGTAGAACAGCGTGCGCTGCTCCAGCCCCTCCTCGCGGAAAAGGATGACGAAGGAATAGAGTTCCTCGCCCGTGCTGCAGCCCGCGATCCAGATGCGCAAGCTGGGATAGGTGCGCAGATGCGGGATCACCTTCTCGCGGATCGCCTTGAAATAGGAGGGATCGCGAAAGACCTCGCTGACCTGCACCGTCAGATAGGAGAGCAGGCGCGGCAACATGTCGGGATCATGCAGCACATCATGCTGAAGCGCCGAGATGCTGCGATAGCCCAATTGCTCGCGCGCCTGCCTCAGCCGCCGCTTGATCGAAGCCTGCGCGTAATTGCGGAAATCATAGTGGTAACGCCGGTACAGCCCTTCGAGCAGCAGGTGGATCTCGATATCCTCCACCCGCTCACTGACAAGCGGTGCACTGGCCTCGGGCTCGCTCATCGCGGCATCCACACGCGCACGAGCGAGAGCAGCTTTTCGACATCGAGCGGCTTGGCCATATAATCATTCGCCCCGGCGCGGATACAACGCTCCTGATCGTCAGGCATGGCCTTGGCGGTGAGCGTGATGACCGGCAGCGCCTTCCACGCCGGATTGCGACGGATAGCGCGGGTGGCGGCCAGACCGTCCATCACCGGCATCATCACATCCATCAGCACCAGATCGATGGCGATCTCGTTCTGGGCCGAGGCCTTCTCCAGCACCTCCAGCGCCTCGCGCCCGTTGCGGGCGATCTCGATGATGGCGCCGCGCGGTTCGAGGATGTTGGTCAGCGCATAGACATTGCGGATGTCATCCTCGACGATCAGGATGCGGCGGCCTTCGAGAATGGCATCGCGGTTGCGCGCCTTGCGGATCATCGTCTGCTGCTCGTCCGACAGGTCCGAGACGACCTGATGCAGGAACAGGCTGACCTCATCGAGCAGGCGCTCGGGCGATTTGGCACCCTTGATGATGATCGACTTGGAATAGCGCCGCAGCTTCTGCTCATCGTCGGCGGAGAGGTCGCGCCCGGTGTAGACGATCACCGGCGGGAAGGAATAGGCCTCCTCGCGGCTCAGCGTTTCCAGCAGCTGATAACCCGAGGCATCAGGCAGCGACAGATCGAGCACCATGCAATCGAAGGTCTGGTCCTTCAGCAGATCAAGGCATTCCGCCGCCGTGCCCGCCGCCACCGTCTCGACATCCTGCGAGGCGAGCAGGCGTTCCACCGCATCGCGCTGCACATCGTCATCCTCGACCACCAGCACGCGATGCATGCGCTGGGCGAGCTTGGCCTCGAGCCTGCGCAGCACCTCGGCCAGATCGTCGCGCTTCACGGGTTTGAGCATATAGCCCACCGCACCCAGCGAGAGCGCGGTCTGTGCATGATCGCTGCCTGAGACGACATGGATCGGAATATGGCGCGTCTGCACATCGCGCTTCAGGCGATCCAGCACCGAGAGTCCCGACTGATCGGGCAGGCCCACGTCCAGCACCACCGCGCTGGGCATATATTGCTGGGCCAGCACCATGGCCTCTTCCGCCGTGCTGGCGACCAGCGCCTGAAAGCCCATCTCACGCGAGAGATCGCGCAGAATGCCGGCAAAGGCCTCGTCGTCTTCGATCACCAGCAGGATGCGGCGGGTATGATCGCGCGCTTCAATCAGATCGTCGCGGTCATCCTCCACCTTGCGCGGCAGGACGAAGGGCGCCAGCGCGGGCGCCGTCGGTTCGGCAGCCGGGGCCGGTGCGGCGCTGGCCGCAGGGCGATCCAGGCGCGGCTGCACCGCTGCCGGATCATAGGCCACCGGCAGCTCGACCGAGAAGGTACTCCCCTCGCCCAGCGCGCTTTCCAGACTGATCGTGCCGCCCAGCAGCCGCGCCAGCTCGCGCGAGATCGACAGGCCAAGCCCGGTGCCGCCATACTTGCGGCTGATCGTGCCATCCGCCTGACGGAAGGCATCGAAGACGCTCTGCTGCTGCTCGGGCGACATGCCGATGCCGGTGTCGCGCACCGAAAGCGCCACGCGCCCCTCACCCACGCGCTGCAGCGCCAGTTCGACCCGGCCCTTTTCGGTAAATTTGAAAGCGTTGGAGAGCAGGTTTTTGAGCACCTGCTGCAGGCGATGCACATCGGTCTCGATCACATCGGGGCAACCCGGCGCGATCTGGATGGAGAACTCGAGCTTCTTCTCGCGCGCGATGGGCTCGAAGGTCTGCTGGATGTCCTTGACCAGCCGGTCGACCGAAGCGGCTTCGGGGCGGATCTCGACATGGCCCGCCTCGATCTTCAGAGGTCGAGGATGTCGTTGATGAGATTAAGCAGATCGGTGCCCGAGGACTGGATCGTGCGGGCAAATTTCACCTGCTCGGCGGTCAAATTCTCCAGCGGATTGTCCGACAGCAGCTTGGCCAGAATGAGCAAGGAATTGAGCGGCGTGCGCAATTCATGGCTCATATTGGCAAGGAAGTCGGACTTGTACTGGCTGGCCTGCTCCAGCTCGCGCGCTTTGAGCTGCACCGCGCTGGCGGTGCGGACCAGATCGTCGCGCTGCACTTCAAGCTGCTGGGCCTGTTCTTCCAACTGGGCGTTGGTGGTTTCCAGCTCGGCCTGCTGCTGCTCCAGCCGGACCTGCGATTCCTTGAGCGCCCGGCTCTGCTCCTCCAGCTCCTCGTTGGAGACGCGCAGTTCCTCGCTCTGGACCTGCAGTTCTTCCGACTGGCGCTGGGTTTCCTCGATCAGATCCTGCAATTCGCTGCGATAATCAGCCGAGCGGATCGCCACGCCGATCGCCTCTGCGGCCAGATCGAGCAGTTCGAGCGCCATCGCATCCATCGAATGGATAAAGCCCAGCTCGATGACGGCATTGACGCTGCCCTCCATGCCCGCCGTCGACACCACCAGATCGCGCGGCTTGTCACGCCCCAGCGCGGAACCGATGGTGAGATAGCCCTCGGGAACGTCACGAATGACGATGGGCCGCGCCTCGGCCGCCGTCTGGCCCAGCAGGCCTTCGCGCATGCCGAAACGGTCGGGCAGAGGGGCATCGCTGGGCACGCCATAGCTGGCCACCCGGCGGAAATCGCCGCCCGAGCGCACGAAAAGCGCGCCCGCATGCGCATCGAGATAGCGCGCCAGAAACTGCAGGATGTTGTCGCCCAGTTCCTCGGTGCGCTGGTCGCCCTGCATGGCGGCGGCAAGGCCCATCTGGCCGGACTGCAGCCATTCCTGCCGCTGCCGCGCCGCCGTCGCGCGCGCGATGAGAATGCCCACCACGCAGGTCAGCAGCATGCCGAGCAGACCCGAAAGAATGCCGCTGGCCAGCGCCGTCTGATAGGCGCCCTCCATTTCGGTGAGGCGCGTCTGGCGCAGCGCGGCCTCTTCCTGATCCATCACCGCCAATTGAGCGCGGATCGTGTCCATCTCCGCCTTGCCCCGGTCGGAGCGCACGACGGCCAACGCCGCCTCCTCGCCCTTGCTGCGGCGCAGATCGATGGTTTCGCGCAATTCGCCCAGCTTGGCCTCGACATGCAGTCGCAGCGGCTTGATGCGCGCCTGCTGCCTGGCATTGTCGCGGGTCAGTTCGGCCAGAGCGGCGATCTGCGCCTGCAGCGACAGCACCGCTCCGCGATAGGGCTCCAGATAGCGCTCGTCCCCGGTCAGCAGATAGCCGCGCTGGCCGGTTTCGGCATCCTTCACGCTGGAGAGCAGCTCATCGAGCGTGGCGATCACCTCATGCGAGTGGATGATCAGCTCATTGTCCTGCTTGAGCGTGCGGATGTTGAACCAGGCGATGCCACCCACGATCAGGAAGAAAACCAGCACGGCTGCCAGACCGGTCATCACGATGGGTTCCACCGCCGATTTGCGCTTGGCGGTGGCAGGCGCGGAGATGTTTTTCATGGAGGCTTTCATAGAAGGGGCGGGCATCGGGAGAAGACCATTCCTTGCGTCATGCGTGGAACCGGCCGTAAAAGATATGGCAAAATGGAGCGCAAAGCCCTCAACGCGCCAGCGCGGGGGCGCCCTTGGCAAGGCTGTGCATCAGCCTGAAACGCCGATGTTGCAACGACGATGTGTGAATGCCCGGTTTTTGCACATATCCCCCATCGATGCGCGACCAACCGGCTTTAAACACGCTCATCCGCCAATGGTTCCATGGGCTTGCGTATTTTTCGGGGAATGGCGCGCGCCGGGCAAGGCACGCGCCGCATTAACTTTCATTCTGTGCGGATAGGCGGGCTTTGTCAGCCCTTGGGCGTCACCCAAACCTCGACCGGCGCAACGAATTTTCCGGGCGCGGGCTTGCCGACATGAACGCGGTCAGCGGTGACCAGTTCGCCGCTTGTCAGATTGAAGCTGACCCATGGTTTGGGCATCCGCCCGAAGGTCATTTTCTGGATCGGCTGGCCGGTGGTCGAATTCATGATGGTGGCGATGATGCTCATCCGCCGGCCGCTAGCGCCGCGCAGCCCTTCGCGTCCAGCATCGCCCGCCAGTTTTCCCCCGGACGGCGCATGCCGGAAACAGCAGAGCCCGCGCGATGGATCAATTGCGGCGCCCGGCGCTTTCAATCCGGCGCCCTGAACCATCAGGGGCCATCCGCAGCAGCAAACCGAAAGGACTGTTCATGAGGTTCCATCCCAAGACCACCCTGCCCTTCACCGCCGTGGCGCTGGCCGCCATGGTCAGTGTCGCGGCCCCCGCTTCGGCGCAGGTCACGCATGAGACCCAGGAACACCACAGCACGAGCACCAACACCACCGTGCCGGGCAATGTTTCGACCAACAAGGTGAAGACGGTGCACATCAAGAAGCATGTGGCCGCCCCGGCCAAGCCCGCTCCCGGCGGGGCCGTGCACACCACGGTGACCAAGACCGAGCATCGCGCCGCTTCGAGCCAGTCGGGCCAGTAAGCCACGCGCAAGGTCAAACGGCCCTAAACGCCGCCCGCCTCTTTATACGAGAGGCGGGCGGCTTTGCTTCGTGCATGCTACGCAAGCGATGGTACGCCTCAAACGGGGGCGTGATCTCCGTTTTTTCACGGGACGGCATTGCCGCAGAAAATTTAACTCAAAATTTTTCTCTCCACGCCATGGTGCGTCGCAACACGCCACAAATCCACGGCTTTTCTCATGCATGTCGACCTGACCACCCTTTACCTCCTCGTCATCGGAACGCTGCTCGTCAGCGCGGGCATGACCCTGTGGGAGCGCAAAATCCGCCCGGAACGCAGCCTGTCGCTCGACCTGTGGGCCTCGGGTTATGTGATGCTGGCACTGGGCTGTTTCGCGGCGACGGATCGTGGCCATCTGCCCGGCGTCTGCGGCGCGGCGCTCAGCAATCTGGTCATCATGAGCGGCTATCTGCTGATCCTCAACGGCGTCGCCTCGCTCAGCGGCCGGCATTATCGCCTGCCCTCCTTCGGCATGCTGGCGGCGCTGGCACTGATGTGGTCGGTGGGCGGCACGCGGTGGCAGGGGGTGATCTGGGCCTATGTTTCGGCGGGGCCCATCGCCCTGGTCAGCGCGGCAACCGCCTGGGAAATGCTGCGTTGCAAAGCGCTGCGCCATCTGCGCTCCAGCCGGATCGTGATCGCGGCCACCGGCGCCTATGCGGCGCTCTATGCCGCGCGGGTGCTGCTGCTGCCCTTTCTCACCAGCCTTTACGGGCCGGAGTTTCTGGCATGGTCCAGCGTGGTGACGATGTATGGCGGCGTGCTCTATTCGGTGGCGCTGCCCATGGCGCTGCTGACGCTGATGCGCGAGGAAGCGCATGACCGGCTGCTCCAGCTCTCGCTCACCGATTATCTGACCGGGCTGGGCAACCGCCAGTGGTTCTTCGAGCAGGGCGCGCGGGTGCTGGGCAGTGCGAAACGCTCGCTTTCGCTGCTGGCCTTCGACATGGACCATTTCAAGGCGATCAACGACCGCCATGGCCATGCCACCGGCGACGAGGTGCTCAAGGTCTTCGCCCGCATCGCACGTAGCCTGCTGGGGCCCGACGCCGTGATCGCCCGCATCGGCGGCGAGGAGTTCGCCGCCCTGCTGCCCGATTGCGACGGCACGCAGGCCCGCCACATCGGCCAGCTGGTGGTGCAGACCTTCGGCAGCACCGTGGCCTTGACCGCCAGCGGCGTGGCCGTGCGCTCCACCGTCAGCATCGGACTGGCCGAGATGAACACGGCCCGACCGGCCCCCGCGCCGTCCGAAAGCGATCTGCGCAAGGATCTGGCGGCGCTGCTTTCGGCGGCGGATCGCGCTCTTTATGCCGCCAAGGCGCTGGGGCGCAACCGGGTGGAAACGGCAGCCTCGGCAGGCCTGCAACGTATCTCTTTTGGTTGAGATATAATTTGTATCAAAAAAGCAGGGGGCGGATGCTTGACGCAAGCGTCACCGCGTGATGGAACGCGCCGGTGACCGACCAGCCAAACCCCGAATCGTCCTCTGAAAACCGCCCTCACGCCAAGGCCGAGGTGCGCGCCGCCGAAGCCGCCGCGATCCGCCGCCGCTGGATCACGCTGGGCGAGATGCTCGCCGTGGTGGCCGTCATCATCTCGGCCCTGACGCTGTGGAACAACTGGAGCGAGCGCCACGCCAGCGATGCGGTGAAGAATGCCGATGCGGCCAAGGCCTCGGCGCGGGCGGGGACCTTGCTGCTGGTGGCGATGAATTCGGGCAAGAGCGAGCTGGTGCTCAAGCCCGGCTCGCCCGATCAATCGGTGCAGAGCCAGGAGATCCGCTTCCCCTCCGCGCTGGGCGTTGATCCGGCGGAAACCACCGGCGAGCCGCGCCTTGAGGCCGCCTGGTTCGAAAGCGCCCTCAAAAAAGCGCGCAGCGAAGCGAAGATGCCCGACGACAGCCGGGGCGACGAGCGCCTGCCGGTGGTCATCACGACCCATTTCCTCGTCGATGGCGAACCGCATGAGGATGTGGCGCTGTATGACATCGGCTACAGCATTTCGGGCCGCTGGCTGGGTGGGCACAGCGTAACCCTGCGCGGTGTCTCGCTGGTGTCGCGCACGAAGGGCACCCATGCTCAGGCGACGCTCGATGCAAGGTGGAGCCGCTTGTTTCCCAAGACTTGATCGGGCAGGATAACGCTCACCCGGCCGCCGTCGGGGCATGCAGAGGATGGTATGCGCAAGATCCTGCTTGGACTGGCCCTGACCTTCACCGCCGCCCAAGTCGCGGCCCAGCCTGCCTCCCCCGATCAGCCGCCATCCCCGCCGCCCGGCGGCCATGACATTCTGGTCAAGGCGATCCCCGGCAAGAGCAGCGGCTGGCATCGCGCCGAAACCGACCATTTCATCGTGCTGAGCGACGGCAGCGAAAGCGAATTGCGCCGCGTCACCGCCAATCTGGAAAGCTTGCGCCATCTGCTGGCGCGGCTCTATCTGGGCGGGGAGCAGGGCGATCTCACCGCGCGGCTGACGATCACCTTGCTGCCCTCGCGCTCGGCCCTGCACGATCTGGGGCTGGCCAATCGGCGCTATCACGAAGGCCCCTATGGCGGCGGAATCGGCGATCAGCGCTATTACGACACGCGTGAGGATGGCGCCGTGCTGGCGCTGGCCCGGGTCGACCAGAACCTTCCAATGGACACCACCATGGCCCGCGACCGCGATTGCGAGGACATGGCGGCCGATGGCACCGACTGCGCCGACAAGCCCCCGGTCTATCACCCCGCCCTCGTCCGCACATGGCAGGCGGTGCTTTATGGCGCCTATGCCCAGCATTTCATCCTGTCGCATCAGCCCGCGGCCTATCCGCGCTGGTATATCGACGGGATCGGCGCGCTGTTCTCCACCGTGGAGTACCGCCGCGACGGGGCCGTCGATTACGCCGGGCCGCCGGAGAATTATCGGCAGGTGACGCGCTCCTACGGGCTGCTCAACATCGGTGATGTGCTGACGGGCCGCTATCTCGATCCGGCCTATCACCCGATGGTCTGGACGCCTTATCACGCCTGGTTGATGGCGCAGTTCTTCCTCTACTCCCCGATCAAGCCCGAGCGACGGGAGCAATTGACCCGCTATATGGCGGCCATTGCCCAAGGCACGCCGATGCCGCAGGCCGCCGCCGCCTTTGGCGACATGCGGCGCCTGCAGCGCGAGTTCGAGGTCTATGCCGAAAAGCCCGCCAATCTCGCGCGGACCGACAAGCATGCCGTCCAGTCGTCCGAACCGGTGATTGCCGCGCTTTCGCCCGAACAGGCCGCGCTCATTGGCCCGCGCATGCAACTGGCCGGATGGGCTTCGGACGCCGCCGGAGCGGAGCGGTTGAGCGAACTGCATCAGAGCCTCGCCAGCCTTGGGCAGGACAGCGATGCCCTGCTGCTGGCCGCTCAGGCCGATTACCGCGACGGCCATGCTGAGCGCTGCCTCGCTCAGGCCGAGCAGGTGCTGGCCCGCGCGCCCGACAATGCGACGGCGCTGGCATGGAAAGGCGCCGCCCTGACCGATCGCGCTCTGGCGGGACCAGCCGCCGATCGCGCCGCCGGGCTGACTGCCGCGCGCGCGGTGCTGGCCCGGGCCATCCACAACGACGACAGCGCGACCCTGCCACTGATCTTCTATTTCCAGAGCTTCACCCGCGCGGGCGAGCCGGTGCCCGAACCCGCGATGCAGGGCATGGTGCGCGTGGCGCGCGTCCTGCCCGAAGCACCGGGCCCTCGCCTTGAACTGGCGGAGGAACTGCTGCGTGAAGGCAAGGCGGATCTGGCGCGGCGGGTACTGGCCCCGGTGCTGTATGAGGCAGGCGAGAACCCGGACAAACTTCGGGCGCAAAAGCTGTTTGCCATGAAAGAGTCAGCGCCGCAGCGCTCTGCCCCCTGATCCCTGCAAAAAGCGACGGAGACGGGGCTTGGCCGCCCCCGTCGTGAGATCAAAGGGTCATGCGCCGGACGAATGGGTCACGGCGCGCAATCGACGCGGAAGGTACGGATGGGCAAAATCCTGCTTCCGCGTCGACTGGTTAATTCCTACTCGTAAAATAGGATATTGTCCTGCAACGCATCTTTGGGCGGCTCGAAGAAAAACTTCGATGCCACTCCGAGCGCTCCCCCAGGCGTTTACACCCTGACAGCACAAGTTTATTCCTATATATCGAATAGGGTTTAAACATGGTTCCACGGCAATCCGGCCGGATGGAGATGACGATGCCCCTGCCCACCCCGATCCAGCGCGGCGATGCGCCTGCCTCAGCCTTGGAAAACAGCCTGGCCGAAGTGCGCAATGCGCTTCAGCGGCTGAAATATGGCCAGATCGCCATCACCATCCATGATGGCAAGGTGGTGCAGATCGACGTGACGGAGAAAAAGCGCTTCGCCTGAGCCTAGCCCTCACGCTCGCCCATAAACTGGACGGTGATGCCCGGCAGCACCCCTGCCGCCAGAGCATTGGCGTCCCAATTGGTCATGCGCACACAGCCATGGCTGGCGGTCTTGCCGATCTTGTCAGGCTCGGGCGTGCCGTGCAGGCCATAGCTGGGGGCGTTGAGGTCGATCCACACCGCGCCGACCGGATTGTTCGGCCCCGGCTTGACCACCAGCTTGCCCGCCTTGCGCGGGCCCCAGTTCAGCTTGGCCGGATCATAGGTGTAATCGGGGTTGAAGGCCACGCCCACGACCTTATGCGTGCCGCTCGGCGAAGGGCGGTCGGTCGATCCCACCGTGGCGGGGTAAAAGGCGATCAGCTTGCCATCCTTGCCATAGGCCCGCACCGACTCCTGCGATTTGGCGACCTCGATGCGCGCGACGTCCCCCTTGGCCAGCGCCTGCGCTTGAGCATCGACCACCAGCACCCGCTGGCCGGGCTTGGTGAAATCCACGCCGACATTCAGCGCCTTGAGCAGATCCTGGCTCATATGGAAACGTTCGGCCACGGCTTCCACCGGATTGGTGAATTGCGGCCCGTTGGGCAGGGCCGCCAGCTTGACGAAATCCTCGCCCACATCCGGCGCAAAAGGCCCCTGAGCATCCTGAGCCGTCAGCGTATAGACCTGCGCCACCCCGCGCGACGAGCCTTGCGAGGCCGCCAGCAGGGCCTGCCAGGTCTTGCCATCGATGGTGCCGTTTTCGGGCAGATCATGCGCGCTCTGAAACGCGGCGACGGCATGGCGCAGATTGGTGCCCAGCTTTCCGTCGATCACACCAGGAGAAAACCGCGTCCGCGCCAGCAGCACTTCGGCGCGAATGATAAAGGGATCGGGCGCCGCCTGAGGTCCGGGGTTGGCAGGAACCGGCGCAACACCCTGCGGCAGGGGCAGCGCCTGATTGATCCGAGCCACATCGCCCGCTCGGGGGTCGGGCGAGGCCGCCGCGCTCGCCCCGGTCGATGCGCCATTCTGCCCGCTCTGCCCCACCGCCGCCTGACCGGAGCCGTTGTCGCAAGCACAAGCCAGTAAGGTCAGCGGCCACAGGACAAGCTGTTTCTTCATATTATCACGACCCTTTACGGTTAAGCTTGCCTATCGGAAGCCCCGCGCCGGGGGCTTTGTTCCACGACAGCCTCACCCCGCCGCAAGCTGCCGCGCCGCTTCATCCGCCGTTCAGCCAGGGCCGATAGGTTTCGCTTCATTCTGGAGACGGAGAGGAGCCACACTCATGCGCATGTCGCCCAAAGTCCTGATCACTGCCGCCGCCCTGTCGCTGGCGGTTGCCTGCACGGCGCAGGCCGCCACGGCCAAGCTGCACACCATGCTGGTCAATCTGCCTGATGGCACAGTGGCCCAAGTCCATTATGCCGGTGATGTGGCGCCGCGCATCGTTGTTCAGCCGGCCGATGCGCCTCAGGAGGCCGCCATGGCCGATCCTTTTGCCCAGATGGCGATGATCTCGGCCATGATGGACCGCCAGACCGATGCGATGATGCAGCAGGTTGCCGCCATGCAGCAGGCCGCCGCGACGCAGGGCAACGCGCCGGGCATGACTGCCACCGGCGCGCAGGCCATGCCTCAAACAGCCATGCCTCAGGGCATGCATATGACCTATGTCTCGACCACGCAGGATGCCGATGGCTGCACCCGCACCATCTCCTATTCCTCGGACGGCACGCAGGCCGCGCCCAAGGTGACCGAGGCCGCCTCGCATGGCTGCAGCGCCGCCTTGCCCGGCCAGCAGGCTGCTCCGGGCAAGGCGGCCGCCGCTCAGGCCGTGTCGCCCGACCGCCGCGTCTGATCGCCACCACGCGAACCCTGCGCGAGCGGTTCCCCAAGGGAGCCGCTCGTTTGCTTTGAGCCGAAGCCATAGAGCGGCAAAGAATTTCTTGTAAGACGATATGCTTGGTAGAGTTTACATGAAGCCCCACCGGCATCGCCCAGCCTGTCTGGCGCCCGGAACGGCCTTCAGGATGGAATACTATGGTTCAGACAACATCCCATCCGCTGCCTGACACCGCTTCCTCTCCCCTTCCCATAGCGATCGTCGGTGCCGGATTTTCCGGGACTCTGCTGGCGATCAATCTGCTGGCGCAGGGCGCGCATGTCGTGCTGGTCGAACGCCAGCGCGAGAAGCTTGCGCAAGGTCTGGCCTATCAGACGAAGCAGCCCGAGCATCTGCTCAATGTCCGCGCCAACAATATGAGCGCCTATGCCGACGACCCGGACCATTTCCTGCGCTGGTTGGAACAGGGCCAAACGGCGTCGAGCGAAGAACAGGCCAACCGTTTCGTCCCCCGCCCCACCTATGGCCGCTATCTGCGTGAACAGCTGATGAAGGCCATGGCCAGCGCGCCGGGCCGCTTTACGCTCAAGGAGCAGGATGCCGTCGCCGTCGAATGGCGGCAGGACCGCGCGGTGCTGCAACTCGATAGCGGAGAGGTGGTGCATGCCACCTCGCTGGTGCTGGCGCTGGGGCATGTCGAGCCCTCACCGCTGCCGGTTTTCGCCCATCTGCCCAAGCATCTGGCGGTGAGCAATCCCTGGTCACCCAACGCCATCAAGGGGCTGGAGGACGATGACCACATCCTGCTGGTCGGCACGGGACTGACGATGGTCGACGTCGCCATGTCGCTCGATGCGGCAGGATGGCAGGGGCGGATCACCGCCGTATCGCGCCGGGGTCTGCTGCCGCGTGTTCATGCCGAGACGGGCCCCAATGTTGCGCCGGTCTTCCCGCCGCAGAAGCATGGTTCATGGCTGCTCCACCATCTGCGCGAGCGGGCCAGACAAGTCGACTGGCGACAGGCGGTGGACGAGATCCGTCCCCATGCGCAAAGCCTGTGGCGCCTGCATGATCGCGACGAACAGGCCCGTTTTCTGCGCCACGCCCGCCCATGGTGGGATGTGCATCGCCACCGCATGGCTCCGCCGGTGGCCCAGCGCCTGTCCGCCATGCATGACGATGGCCGCCTCTCCTTGCTGGCCGGGCGGATCGAGGCGGCGGAACAGTTGGGCGATGGCGTCAGCGTCACCCTCCAGCCGCGCGGCACGGACCGGCTGGAAAGCTTGCAGGTCTCACGGATCATCACCTGCACCGGGCCGGAGGGCGATATCACGCTGAACCCTCCCCCGCTGCTCGCCGCGCTGCTGGCGCAGAAGCGCGCGCGGCCCGATGTGCATCGCATGGGGCTCGATGTCGATCGGCGGGGCCATGTGCTCAACACCGCTGGCAAGCCGCAGCCGCGCCTCTTCGCGGTCGGCCCCATGACGCGGGGCGAGGCGTGGGAGACCGTGGCTGTACCCGATATCCGCCATCAGGTCTGGCATCTGGCCCGCACGCTGACCGACTCGCATTGGGTCGAGGGCGACGGGCTTTGACGCCACAGGAGCGCCGGGATACAAGCAAGGCCATGGATGACGCCCTGTCAGATCCCTTCTCGCTTGGCCGCGCTTTACGCCGTTTCCGGCGGCTGCATGCCATCAAGCAGACCCATCTGGCCGAAATGCTGGGGGTGAGCCAGGGCAGCGTCTCGCGCTGGGAAAGCGGCACGCATCAACCCGACCCGGCACAGCATGATCGGCTGCTCGATCTTATGGCGGCTCGCACCGATGCGCTGGGCGATGCCGCTTTGAAGCGCCTGATCGCCACCTCGACCGCGCGGGTTCATCTGGTCTGCGATGTGACGCATCGGCTGCTGGCGGTGTCTCCGGCGCGGGCGGCGTCATGGGGCGGCGATGTCGGGGCCTATATGGACAGCTCGCTGTGGCGCTTTGCCACGCCCGAGATCGTCGAGGCGCAGGAAGGCCTTGCCGCGCAAGGCTGGTTCGAGCGCCCCTTCGGCACGAAACGCTTCCGCACCAGCG
>Ga0116227_10000390_pt1 | contig 83457 bp, 63 predicted proteins | sample S1TSphgellanicum_FD_89693 | JGI IMG/M metagenome (GOLD analysis project Ga0116227, IMG submission 89693) | Host-associated microbial communities from peat moss isolated from Minnesota, USA - S1T2_Fb - Sphagnum magellanicum MG | ecosystem: Host-associated > Plants > Peat moss > Unclassified... | reverse complement strand
TTTTCCATGTTTCCTAATGTGTTCCCACGATGTTCCTTTTAAGTTCCTAATGGGTTCCCACAATGTTCTTCAAATTCACAATGTGTTTTCCAACATGTTCTCCATATGAGCACCTCACTTTTAACTCATATGCTTTGGCACTTTCTCCTATAAAGGTGGGCCCAAGGGGAGGAACTATATACATCAAAACAGAACCTTCTATTTTGAAGAGCCTCCATAGTTTCATTTTTTTGGAGCAATGGGCCAATCAAATTGGTTTTGGCCCAAAATTTTTGCACACTTTGTTGATGAGAACGAACATTCCGAAAGATTCACCAATCCCAAATTATCAAATCAAGCACGTGCGAACACCCATTTTTTAATATAAGTAGATAGTAGCTTAAAGGATTTTGGCCCCTAGGTAATAATAATAGGCCTATTTTTATATGAGGCATTTTGAAAGATGATATTTTTTGGCTTGTGTTGAAACTTGAGATTAGTTATATAGAGTTATAATATTTTGAAGGGTTTTGGTTTCTTTTAGAAGCATTTTTGAAGATTATTATTTTGGATGCTGGTGAAATATATGAGTTTTTCCATTACTCTTCTTTTGCATTAAGATACATTTTAATGTAAATGGCAAGGTCACAGTGTGACACACTCCCTTGTTGTGAATCTGGATGGCCACTAGGCTCACACAGGAATCGGTAGCCAAGTGTGAATCCTACTATATGTAGACCCCTAGGGGCTTTTACCGCCGAGGAACGTGCCCTCTGCTACCATTTCTGTCCAGTTGTAACCTCACTAGGTTATCCCACTCCTGGGCTCGCATCGTCAGTGATTATAAGGCAGAATCAGCTGGATGAGACTTGGACCCTCACTAGCTAGGTTAGCCCATTAGTTGGATTCACCTCATGAAGGATATTATATGGCAGAATGGACTGGACAAGCGGCCAGTCCTCACTAGGTTAGCCCACTAGTTGGACTCACCTCGTAAAGGATTATATGGCAGAATGGACTGGACAAGCCCCAGCCCTCAGCTGGTTAGCCAGCTATGGGGCTCTCCTAGCAAGGGCTTTACATGGCAGAATCAGCTGGTATGCATTACCTAGGAGGCATGATTGTATCAGACCTGCTATTAATTCCAGTTGCATTCTAGGTCTGCCTACACTACCGCAGAAAAACCTCATTCAGTGCATTATAGGTACAGTTGGCTCTAGAGGACGTCATTCCATCGTACAGTCAAGTGGCCTCTCAAGATAACCTACTTACTAAAAGAACTGGTTTTTTTTTTTTTTCTGGTAAAGGTTTGTCAGGAGCGAACCTCGACTGACCTTTCTCAGTCGCTGTAATCTACCCTCGAAAGCTATTAATTCATTGCCTTCTAGGTCTATTCTACCGCAGAAAAGCTTCATTCAGTGCATTCTAGCTCTATTTTACTGCAGAAAAGCTTCATTCAGTGCATTCTAGGTACATTCTTCTGCAGAATAGCTTCGTTCGGTGGATTGTACCGCAGAAAGCTTTACCGACGGAGCGGCGCAAGCGGTGCGGAAAAGAAAGCAACCGGCGCTCATCTTTCTTCCTCTCAGTCCCTTCTTCAAGTCTCTCTTCTTCACGCTCTCTCCTAATCGAGCTTCTCAAGTCATTGGAGCCCTTGGTTCCAATCGTGGAATTGGGAAGTGAAGGAAAAAACTAATCGAGATCATGTAAAACTGTTGGAGACAGTGTAGAGACTTTCAGTATGTTTTGTTGGCCTGCTGGCAGCATAGTTTTGTTTTCTGTGCTGCCTGAATTTGATCGAGTTGCTTGTTTTGCTTCGTTGGTGTTCTTGAGGCGGTTCTAAGCCTTCTTGCCAAAGGATCTATCTGCATCTACTGTTTAAGTACTAGTAGTGGTTTGATAGCCGTAGTTTGTACCTGTGTGCCGTGAACTAGTGGTTCTCACCTCTGCAACAGAATAAACATTGCGAGCTATGGATAAGGAGAAACAACAAGCGGCGAAGAAGAAAGGTGGGCAGCAGCCGAGAGGAGGTGTCATTAAGAACGTGGTAAAGGACGTTGTCAAGACCGCGGCGTATGCGTGCCAGGGCAACTCAAAGTAAGAGGTAATCTTATAAGCGATACTACTACACTGCTGGCATCTTGGTGGAGCAATGATAATCGCGATGCAGTTTTTACCGCCACCTTGAAGTTCTTTCTGCGTGAAGGAATTAGCACTGCCAGCGACCATGGATCAGCAGCCGCAGCAGCAGCAAGTAAGCAGAGATCTTCTGCATCTTCCACAAAGAAATCCTGTCCACCGCCGAGGTCGAGAAGAGCAATCAATCTTTGCGGATCAGGTCGTTGACGTTGAAAGCAGCTTTTTCCAGGGTTCAAGCGGCAGCACTGCAGGAGGTGAAAGAAAGAGGCCACCGTGAAACCAGCATGCTGCTGCTGCAAACATCTTCTCTAATTGACAAAGTTAGTGCTGGTAACCAAGACTTTCTTATTGCTTCCAATCACATGAAATTTCAGCAGCTTGTTTGATGCCTTCCAACTGCCCTCAGCTTCCAGATTTGTAGAGCAAGTATTTGCCCCGTATTTGCTCACTAGTACTATCATCGCTTGAGTACCTAAGAATGTGCGCGTTCAGTCAGTTGAAGAGAGAGGCCTTAAAGCGCCGAAAGAAGCCGAGTGCTGCAATAATGCTGCGGGATCCGTACTTCGGAACACAAATGAACCCTGGTTAGAGAGCCAGACTTGTGCCTGAAACCACCACCGGGTCCCTGCGAGTTTCTCCCTTTGAATTGACAGAACTTCAGTTTCTATTTGCTAAATTCTGTAACATTTGAGTTGTATCGCCAACTGCACAGCAGATCATGTACAAATTTTCTCGCTGAAATTTATGAAAGTTTATTGCAAAATCTAAGATTGAATGTATGTTCTGCGTGAAGAACTATAGGGATTCAATTCTCTGGTATGGTTTCTTCTCAACATAGATGAACCTTGCTCTATGCTTTAGGAGTTTCATTGCCAGCTCTGGATTGCGCGTGGCGCGGCCACAAACTCGCGCGCTCGCTCGCTCTCTCGCGCACTCGCTGTGGCGCTCTCTCCGTCTCTCTCCGTCTCTCTCTCTCTCTCGGTGGCAAAATACCGAATTATTTAATTTTTAAAAATCTGGTATTTAAATAATTTGTTATTTCAATGAATTGAGTATTTAACTCATTTGAGTAAACCTAATATTTAAGCAAAACGGATGAAGCTTGCTCTGTATGCGTTATGAGTTCCAACTTCCATTGGCAGGGTTTGGATCACACACCACACAAAATCTCTCTCTCTCTCTCTCTCTCTCTCTCCAAATACCACAATATTTAAATTATTTTAAATATTTAAACTAATTTGAAAGAATTTGGTATTTAAGCATATTATTTTGAATAGAATTAAACTTAAATGCTTAAATGCCAAATTCATTCAAATTAGGCTATCCTAAGTTTCTGCAAGCCTAATCTCGCTTTGTAGTTATGCCCTTTTCCAACAAGCAACTAATTTAACTTTGTAAATAAGATAAAAAGTATTTTGCCAAAAACAAATTTTGCAGGTGCAAACAAAATTTGGATTGAGCTAACACATCCACACACACACACACACACACACACACACCACTTTCTCTCTCACACAATGCTTTGCAAATTGATCCAAAGGGCATTGACTAGGCCATGAAAAAACCACATTAGCTTTGCATCTTGTTTAAACTAATTGTTGGCCTTTCTTTAAGATTAGAAAATGACCTAAATTTTGCCTTCTAAAAAATCAGGTTCTTTTGTAAAGGGTTTATCTTGGATTATGTTTTGACATTATTTTGATCTTCCTCTCCTAAATACTAGGCATAAGATCCCTCCCGCTCCAATTGCCTTGTAATCTACAAGTGTTTAAGCTTAGAATGGGGATTATCTTGTGTGTTATGGTGCGTAAGGCTCAGGAGTGGACATTCCAAATGCACGGCTAGACTCCACGACCGCCTCATCCTAGGCCCCTTCTTTGGGGAACGCCCCCACACTAAACATACAATCTGGCAAGCTTGGATTCACCCGCTTACTTGCAAGTTGCAACAACTTGCAACAACTTGTGCACATGTGTACATGGTGGTGGGTATATTTTCTCCTGAGTTTGAGCATTGAGCTACCTACCCTTTGCAGAAAGTAAAAGGGATGCTGATTCCACTTCTAAAAGGGACGCCAACTTTTGTCCAGAGGGAATAAGTTATGGATGGTTGAGTTTTGCCCATCAAGCCCAGCAAAACAAGCCTGGTATTCTCTAGTACATGTCCTCTGAGTTAATTTATAAGGATGCAATTGGTGACGGGATCTTGTTCTTGAGCTTCAAATTGGCCACTCCAATTTTGTATGGAGATCATCCAAACCTAACACATGGAAGTGTGAGTGACAAACGAGTGGTTGAGAGACTCATGCTCTGGATGTGTGCGCAAAGAGTGGAATACATGGGGAAGTACAGATGAATGTAAGGTGATCAAGGCGCGATTCAAGGAATTGTCTTGTGAATGATAGGTGAGTATGATGTAAAAATCTTCTGTATACACAATGTTGAGAATAAATTTTTAGTGTAGGGTAAAGCCCAAGTTGAGGGCATTACCAAAATAAGGGCACACCAGGCGATAGCTGAGTGCAAGCCCAATTTTGGTAGTGCCCTCGACCCAAGGGCTTTACCCAACATAAAGACCTGCCAGAAATTCAGTGAAGAAACCGAGTCGAAACATGAAGGAGGCACTATGAAAAACGCACTAGAATGCCCTCCCTGTTTCTGGATGAAAAAATATGCTTAAGAAGGTTACCTCCAGATGCACTGCAAAATTTCTAGCAGGTCATTACTTTTTGGAAATCTCTTTGGATTAAAGAGAAATGCTTGAATTTTGAGAACAGAGAACAAAGTTTATTGTCAAATTCTGAGAAGAGCTCTAAACTCTGTAAGGACCCAAAAACACACACACACACACACACACACACAGAGGGCGACCAATATGACTATTTGGTTGGCCTCTGTAGGTGTATTGAGGATAGGGTGAAGGTGATTCTGTGCCCAAGTGACGTGTACAAGGTAAGGTTGGTGACATATGGGAGAATGAGAAACAAGATGCCTACATGTTTAGTTGCAAAATGTTGGCCCTTTTTTATGCCTGGAATTAAGACATTTGGTACTTTTTCCTCAAAAAATTCAACATATATTACACATATCCATCTCTCTGGGCTGATAATGCACTGATGTGTCTCTCCTTGGTTGGATCTCCACACCGCAGATGTATCACATATAAAATTTCATGTTGCACAGTGGATGAAAAGTGATGAAAAGTGCATGTATCACAGCCTGTGTTTGGATGAAAAGTGATCTGCATCCACCTCTTCACCAGGTTATGGATGTAAAGGTCTCTCTGGTTATGTTGAATAACCAGTAAGAGGGTTCTTGTTAATGAGTCCTCTTTGCATAGGGTCTTTATCTAATTTTTTGGTGATTGTTTGCTTTTGTTTTTTCTTTGGGTTGTGTCTACTTGTGTTCTCATTTGCCTTATACTTTAGATGGATGGGTTCCCATGCTTAATTTTTATTTACAGGGTTTTTCTTCTTTTTTTCATTTGTTCATAGTAGTAGTCTGGTACTCATATTGCATCCAAGGCTGATTTTGACCTAATATATGATACATAGAAACCTAATATTGATAAAAAGGCTGGTATATACCTACCTGTTATTACCTCCAGTCCCATACTAGCCTAGTACACATATAAGGCTTCAATATTGCCTAAGGTCATAATACTTGATTGGTATGTTTTTCAATACTAATACTCATATCAATATTGTATATTCGGGTTGTAGTCTAAGGTGGAATGTTGTAAAACCAAGAGGGGCTGCATGACGATTGCGTAGGGAACATGTTCTCAACTTCAGTTATATAGGATAGGGGAGATGCTCAAATTTATTGCACATAAAGTAATGGTACAAGGGTATTAAGGTAATCATTTTAATTACTTAGGTGATTAGGGTCATAGGACATTGTCCTAACATCTTTTGAGAATGGAAAGATTGTCAAAAAGGGATTCATGTTTATTGAAGGAAATAATGCTTCACCAATAAATTATTGATAGGGTATTATCCTTCAATTATCTACAAGGCTATGCTGATTATGTGCTTAGGTTTCATTGAAGCAATAGAGACTAAATTACAGCAAGTAATCATCATGTGACTCCCTATTGGATAAAATAAGCGTAAACATTTTGGGTTGAATGGTTGCTTACAGAAGAAGGGATGGGTTTCATGGCATTCTGCACTACAACAAAATATGGTTTTTCCTATAATAGCACTCCATGGCTCATGACACATATGTGTGATAAATTTTATGGTTTCACTCATTACAATGTGAAAAATATGTAATGTTAATTGTGACACAGATATTGCACTAATATCACAATTTGACATAAGTAATGTAAACCATATGGTGTTCATTGTCGCACATATTAGTTTGTCACAGCAAAGTAAATATCAAACCATAATCTTAGTGCAATATGTGTGCCACGATATACCATCACATATTTTACAAAGGTGTAGACAAAAATGTTGCAACCGAAAGTGAAGTTGAAAGGCATCCTGTAGCAAATCCCAAGTTGGACTACACCAAGAACCCATATAGTGGTTCAAGGAGTGAAATTGGGAGTACCCCTTCATTTGTGGAACATCTCTACAATACTTAGAGCACCCTTGTTAGAAGTTTGATTTATTGGAGGTTGAAAACTTACCATGTAAGAATTGTCATCCCTTTCTGGCTATTGATCTTCTTAAAGTAGAATTGGCTCTTGAGGCTAATTCAATAACTTGTCAAGTTCTTTGCAAGAATGCATTTGTAGTTACGGATTCAAATCTACTACATGTCTTGACTTTGTAATGCTAAGTTCCCCAAGGAGTAATTACTTTGAAAAGTTTTTTAAAATGATAATAATAAATTTTCCTTGAGCTAAATTCCCAAATTAATTAATGTACATAGTGTGTGTGTATATATATATAATGTAGCTAAATTGGTGATCATCAAAGATTTAGCCAAACACAATTGAGTAGGACTCAAAATTTCCAAAGAGTCTATCCGCATGCCAACTAATAGGAACAAATTCTATTGCCACCAATTCCCAAACTACTCAATGTAAAACTTGTTTCTATTGTAAATGATGCCTTCTTTTGCCATTACAAATTGGCCATTCTGGAAAAGAATAAAGTAATCCATAAAATAAATATTTTTTCTTAGGAAGAAAAGAGGAGTCTTTCTCATCCTCTCAAAAGCTCTTCACCCTCCAATGCATAAGTCTTAAGCCACCTATTGAAGTTTCAAGATCTTCTACTATGACTAGATGTACAATTGCAATTATCACATTGACATGTAACATATTCATGAGAGTGCGATCACAATGAAATGAGTCAACGGTTATGAAAGATTCAAGGACTACAGTTTTTTTGTGATCATTTTTATTTTCTCATAGAAAGGACTTTTGGGATGAAATATTTTGCAATATATATATATATATATATATAATGCATTACATTTTTTGTATTAAATTTTCATGAATAAATTTTTTTTTGGAAAAGTGTACAAATTTTGCGTTTTGTTTTGAAAAGTATTCTCAATTTCAAATTGTATGAAATATGTTAATTATTTAATATTTTATTTTATTGTTTCAAAAACTACAACTTTGTTTTAGACGTAATGTGAATTACACCCCATTTACATGTGGTAAAAGACTTTTGAAATTTGAAATTTTTGTTCAATAGATTTTTAATTTTTTTAAATTTCAAATTTCACAACTTTCAAATTGTGAGTGCTTTTTGAGTGTGGATAATCAGTTATCATCATCTCAATTTTTTTCTCATCAAAATTCATTTATAAAAAAAAATAGCTTAATAATTTATAAAATTGATAACTTTTGATGCAATTATTGTTCAAGTTCCAAGGTCTTTTATTAAAACCAAAACTCAAAATTTATTTTTTTTGAATTTCTATTTTGAATTCTTCAACATTCATTCATATTAATCATTTAGATAAACATTCCATGATTAACATGGCATTAAAGTGGCACCACAAAAATATATCTAACAAAATTACAGTTTTTATAAAGTTTCGGTGGTTGCTCGACATGTTTTTTGGCTTGTTTGATTGTGATTACACCCATGAGTCTTAAAGAAACACGATAGTTATTGTATTGATTAGTGAGGTAGTTATGAATCTTAACAAGATGGCTATTATGTCAGCAAAGAAAGTTTTCCATGTGGTAATATGTTTTGACATAATGTGGTTGGTACCTATTTCCTATCTTGGGGCTTCTAATAAGTAATGGCACTTCTTATAAGAAGGTTGATTTCTTGTTTTCATATGAAAATCACATAATCTTTTTTTAAAATGTAGTGTCATTTTTTATATTTGCCTATTTGAGGTTTATTTTGTGAATGAAGAACACATGGAGTTATTTGAGTTATCTAATTGTGTTCAACCCATGCTTGGAAATGTGACCCAACACCCTATTAATGTACCATCTCATGGAGTCCTCTTATGACTTATAAGTTATAAATCAATTGTGGATGACCCACAATTAAGTTGCCAAGGTTCCACCAAGGTAATCTATCTTTGTATACCCTTCTACTTCCACCTCGCACTACCTAGTTAACTACCTATGTAAGTGGGTATGTATCGTATGTAACTACGTACCAAATAGAAGTGGTTCCTATGTAGGTAGGTAAGCAAGTAAGGCACTTGGTGTTACTATGTAGGTAAAGACTAGATACATGTGGATGGGTAATACATAGTTAACCACCTTATTTAGTTTTATGACCAGACTACAATGAAAAAGTGTTTCATGTTCACACATAATCCATCTTGCATGGTGCATTAGTGAATGATGGTTCAATTTATCCTAATGCTTGATTAGTACCATAGTAAAAGCATCTCCAACAACAATACTTTAAATTAGTGTTGTATTTTAAATGCATAAACCCATATGACAATTTTTATAGCTTGGTTAATGTAAAAAGGGTTTTGAACCTCAACAAGGGATTGGCATCAATATGATGATCCTCATTGCATTTGCAAAGGTGCAAAAACATAAAGAATAAGTTGCACACACATGTAGTGCATAGTGCTTGCACATGTGTTTTTGTAAATCTTTGCATGTAATGTATTTTCCAAATGCTATGATTTTTTTCTTGTGATTCACATAAAATTGTGCTTTTGAATTGTGCAATTGGGTGTGGATGAACTCAAACACGCCAAAATTGATGTCAAAACATCAATTTTCTTTTAATTCTTGTTACATTTGTCTATGTGTTGCCACTTTAATGGCATGTGAATCATGGTAAGTTGTGCTTATTGAATAATATGGATATTGAAAAATCTCAAATGAATCAAACAAAATTTCAATATCAAAGTTTGGTTTGAATAAAAGATGTTTAACAACTTCATTCAATAACACTACTTTCATAAAGGGCCCTTTAATTTTCATAATAGAATTAATTTCATCCTTAATCTTTTTATAATAATAGGAAACTATATATTATACACATCTAAAAAGCACTGAAATTTTCATATTTTTTCAATTATATGTTTAAAAAATTAAGGTTTAAAAAAAATTCATTAGTTCTTTTTGACATGTGAATGTGATGCAATGTATATTGTTTAAAGAAAACTTATAGTTTATAACATAAAAAATTAAACTTGAAAGTGTTAACATATTTTGGTATAATTTGAAATTATGATAAATTTTGAAGACAAAACACAAAATCTAGCAAAATCTGTGCACTTCCGAAAAATTGTATTTCTCCAAATTTGATTGTAAAAAAACATATGACATATTGAAGCAACTATAAATAAAAAATATATATAAATTTTTAAAAATTAATTTGAAAATTCCTCTTGAGGAAAACATTTTTTTGGGCGAAATGAACCCAAAAGGGACAATAATCCCTAAATGCAAAAGAAATACATTGGCTTGTTATATGTTGTTTGGACCCAATTTTTAACAAAATTGAAGGTTGATTGAAAGTAATTTTAAGGGGGATTGCAATGTATGTGAAATGAAATTGTGAGGGATTGTAATCTTGAACATTTCATGGAAGGGACTAAAAATGATGAGAATTCACAAACAATTTCAAATGCATTTCAATTGTAGAATTTTTTTAGTAAATTTATGGGCCATTAGGGCTTCAACAAGAGTTGGATTGAGAAAAAAAATCACCATTGATTCTACCTTGCTTTAAGTTATTGTGTATATAAATATGGTGTGATCACTCAAAATTACAACCTCTACTTGAATCATGTTGTTTGAGGCATCTACATTTGGAGGTGGTGACCTAAAATGTGGGGGTTTCAACAAATTTCGGGTATCATTGCAACTATCAAAAAAAACATAATGGTCTTGAAGATCACAAGTGTTGAAGATAGTGGTATGGTTCCAAAATCAAGTAGAACATAAGGAATTGGCACAACTTTTCAAGGTCATCAAGTCTTTAGACTTTCAAGTATTCCTAAATGTTTTCATCTCGCACTTGGTCCTTTGGAATTGTAAAGCACATTTTTGACATGTTTGAAAAAAGCTTATGGCCACATCATGACTTTGACCTTAGAATTATTTGTGAAATTTAAACTTGCTTCCAAGATTTTTACATTTAAAGAAAAGCTTTTGATTATTTCGAGATTTTTTCTTTTCATGAAAGTCATTCTTAAATGTAATTTCAATAAAATGACACACTCTATGAGCAACCACTGGTTAATTTTAAATATTTTAAAGTGGTAAATTAGGTTAATGTTGTTTTTTTTGTGTACTTATACACAATGTTTGTAATATATTATTAGAACATTTGGATAAGTTTGAAATAAATCTAATGAATATAAATTTTTTTTAAAAAATTAAAAGACTATAACTAGTGATTTTCATTTTCTTTCATTTTTCAAGTGATTTAAATGCTTTGAAAATGACAAAATCATAATTTATGCAAACTATACATAATAATACAATGCAACAATTTTTTGTATCATAAAATTTTATGTCAACTTGTGAATTGTAATTAAATATGAATGTATTATTTTTGAACAACAAATCAAGTATTGCCATGTCATCTTTACTACCTAACTCACTCCTTTTAAGCATAGGACAAAAGAATTGAAAGAGCGGATAAATCTTTCATCTTTTGTCATGAAAAGTGACAAAATTTACACGTAACAATAGGTTCACACTATCAATGGCAATTAACTAGTCCGTATAGGGTTTTTTTCTAAACTTGGTATCATGTGCAAAATTCTAAAGCCTAATGTGAAATGTTATGGATTTAACATTTTATTTGTGGGCACATCAAATGGTCGTTGCAGTATATGTTCTTTCTAGTGTTTTTGGGCAACAATGTTAAATTGTTCTTGCAAACCTTTTTGTTGCCTCCTTTTGGAGATTTTCCAAGGATGATATAACATTACCACATAACATGGTTTAATGTAAATTCTTACTAGTGAAATTTCAATGACATGGAACAATGGACAAAAGTGTCCTTAGTTAAATCAAACTAATCATTTATGCCAAAAACTTTAATGAGCTGATTAAAGATGATTTTCCAAAATGACTAAAACAACTAGTTGATTGTGGCTATTTAAAATCATTGAAATGATTGAAACTACTAGTAAACTTGGCAATATTTATTTTAATTTTTAAAATAATAGTAAATTATTGCATAAATTTTTAAAATATTAATATTATCTTTTAATTAATTTTTTTGTATTAAATTATAGACAAATCCAAAACATAATCACATTGGACCCATGATTCCAACATTGTTTTTTGGTTGATTACAAATAATTTGGTGAATTTGTAACATAATGTCATGATGGTGTCATGATCATGACATTTGTTGAAAAAGAAGTTTGAACCTTAACCTATTCAACTTCAATTCAAAGCTTTTACCATCCAACCACCATTTCACATGTTGATATAAATTGTTATTGCGAAATATATTAACATTTTTTTAATATCATGTATTATAATTTATTACATATAATTAAGTAATTCCATGATGAATTGAGTACACATGTACATCTTTAACATCATTTTTCAATTTAATTCATGTTTAGTTAAATTAAAATTACATTGAAATTCATTATAACTTTTAATTTCAAATTTCAAATTTATTAAATTTATTGAAATTTAAAATTTTATTATTTTTTCACTTAATTGAATTCAGTAAATTCCAAAATTCAATTTTTTTGAAAATTAAATTACTACATATATAGAATTTTATTAAAATTAATTTTGAAAAGTTTCACAATGAAGTGAATTTGTTTCTGAATTATATAATAAAAATGAACATGTTTTTGGTTTTATACAATAAGTTAATTTCTTGGTGTTTTTAATTTCAAATTTAAAGACATTAAATTAGTTTAAATTTCACATGTACATAGGTGTGTTCTATTTTTGTAATAAATTAAAATATAAATTTTAGTTTGATCTTCTATTATTTCAAAATTCATTTTGTTATATTTCACTTGTTGTCCCCCATTTTTATTTTTATGTGAATCATTACAAATGACAAATGATAAAATGAGATCCACATTCTTTCATTTGTTTTAATAAGTTTGTTCATATATATATATATAGTATTACCACCTCATCAAAAATAACATTACAATCACAATTAATCATATATATAATTGATTTCAATCAATTTAGTCACATCAATCAAGTCAAACAACTCCAAGTGAATGCCACATAGGATACATGTCCAACATAATGTCTATTTTGACTAAATACCAATTTTTAAAAATCAAAATGAACATAGTTAATTTTGATTTTAGTCAAATCAAGCAAAGTTTATCATTTCAAATAAATGGACTTAATTGTACAATTATCTTAGTTGACAAAACCATGGTTTTGTAATAATGTAGATATTGATAAAATTTAATTATTATGTGCATACCATGAATAAGATGAAAGATTCCTAACAAGTCATGGGAAGAAATCTAAGGCTTTGTCTCATTAAAAAAGGTTCAAATAGTCATTAGGGTGAAAATACATTACGATGACCCCCCTTTGGGGCACTTTTGGGTCTAGTATTATAATACATAAAATATAATTGTTCCAAAAGTATGGTACACATAATTTTGGGTATCAATTTTGGTCTTTGGGTCTTACAATTATTATTTTACAAAAAAATGCTCTATAATATTATTTAAATAACAATAATAATTTTCATTATCTATATTAAAGAATCCATGGATATATATTTGTAATATACATTATTACTTGATAGGGCCATTGTTTTGTTTTGACTGCACTAATTTTAAGGTTTCATTAGTCATTGAAATAATTAATTTTATGAAATTAAAATATGACCCATTTAGTTATGCTTATCATCTTCCATGTGAATGTGATCATTTGTCAAAATTTTAATTTACCACACATTTATTGAAAAAAAAATTTTGAAATGAAAATTTTCAAATTATTCATTTGGTATCTATACAGGTTCAAACCATGTGAAATGACATGGTTCAATATACCTTCAACTTTCAGAAAGATTAAAAATCATTTGAATTATTTTTGGAATATATTTGTGTTTTTGAGTACACATGTTCACTACATTTATTTCCACAAATATACTCCAATCTCTCACTTTATAAAATGAAATGAAATAGTTTCTATTATAATATCTTGCCTAAGTTATATTCTAATATAATATGAAAAAATATTGTGAAATTTTTTCAAAAGTTTGAAATGGGATACATTCAACACATTCACACCTTTGGAAAGTAATACAATGTGACACCCCAAAGGGGGTCATTGTAATGTGCTTTCGCCCATTAAGGATGTGTACAAAAATTATTTTGGCACATTTTTTGTGACACAAACACCTTACGTGTTAATGTGTATAAACCATTCAAATGTGATAAAACCAAATGCCCTATTGCAATGTACAAGGTTTTAAAAAAATGTAAATTTTTGGAATTAGGGGCCATTAATAGAACATGGTTCACATTGGATACATTTTATTATTCTTACTTTCATAAGTGAAAATAATAGATATTTTAGATGCATATATAATATTTGGAGGGATTTTATTCCATTTGACATGAAAAAGAAGGGGGAAATTTAAGATAAGTCATAGGTTTTGTGAAGAACAAGGTAAGTTTGGGAATTTTAAAAATCTTTCCTTGTTTGTTAAATGGGATACCCCAATCATGCTTTGACCTAAGGGCACACATGGATAAAGGAAAATAGGTGAGTTCATGAGTAAAATTTTAAAAACATTACCAAAAACATAAGTCGAAAGGGTAGGTGGAGAAGTTACGTTACAAAAATATAAGATGTGTGGAAGTTGTACCTTTAACGATTGTTTGAAATCATTGATTAGAACTTGAAAAAAATATTTTCAATTAATGGTTCTTTGAATATTTCTAAAGTTAATCATTTAAAAAAATAAGGTGATAAGGGTGATTGGGCGAGGTGGGGTAAGTGAGTGGGGTTGAATAATTTGTTTAGGGTAAAGGTGTTATGTGCAAGATTGATGGTGGAGATGACGAACATAGTGTTTTTCTTATGGTGATGACAATGTTAATGATGTTAAGGTAAAATGAAGATGATGTGTGAGCAAGGATGATAATGAAAAATGTAATGTGAACATGGACATATAAGCGAATAATATAAATGACAAGGTGAAATGTGATGAGGAGATGGAGAGGGATGATGAACACATGATTGGTGTAAGTGGCAACAATTAAAAAGTGTGTGAGTGATGCATGTGGATTTGGGATGTAGTAAATTAAATTGTAATATTTTTTTTCCAACACATGTGATCTTCATTTGCAATTATAAGTAGGTGTTGTTTTCTTGTGTTTCTTGTTTTGTTTCTTGCCTCATGTGAATTTCTTATGCTTGTTAAATGCTTGGACTTTAAGGCCTTCATTCATGAAGCTTGGACCACTTTTGATCATCTTTTTATTAATAAAAAGGAAATATCTTCTATTGACCATTTAACATGTAAATTATGATATTATAATGCTTTAATCATGTTATGTCAATTTAGCACATTGGGATTTGCATATCCATGTCCTAAATCTTTCATACTTTTGAAGCTATTGCCATACACCTTCTTTGAAACCAATTTTGAACATCATTTTATGAAACATGTCTAATGAAAAATGTGAAATAAATGCTTTCACTCTTGCACCATTTTACTAATTATAGGTTGTTATGTAAAGTAAATCATTCAACAATCTTCAATTGCATTATCCTACACAAAAAAGATATACATTATTTTCAATTATGCAATGAACAAAACACATGAACCAACAAGCCATTAAAAAAAAAATCTCAATTGTACTACCTTCGGGAAAAATACATTTAGTACAAAGATAAATAAATTTAAATCCATTTGTAACAACCCTAAAACATGGATAAATGTTATTATGAATGTAAAATACTAGTCATATGTAAAAATAGGAATGGGAAACACCTTATGTTTATTAATTGAAATCGCATCATTTATTGGGAATATGTTGAATTATAATGATGAACAAGGTCTTTTCTAATTTTGAAAATTATATAATGAAATTTAAATTATTTTATTAAACTTGAACATGGATGACGATGTTCATTTATAGGAATTTGTGCATTATTATATATTAATACTGATAAATACATTAAAAATCCAAGGATTTCAAAGTTCTTCAAATACATAAATTTAACAATTAGCATAAGAAGAAATCTTGTATTTTTTCAATCCCAATTTTTAATGAATTATGACAAAATTGATTAATATGCAACTTGTATGGTTTTGGTCGAAAAAAATAAATTGATTAAGACTTTTAGGTGAAATGTTTTTTAGTCATTTTGAATGGTCACATGCTGCATTAGATAATTTCTAATTTTAAAATTATGACATGGATATATGAGGTCCCAAATAATATTATGACATGGAATAATGCACCACATCATCATACAATAAATTTTCATTTTTTTTGCTTAAATCATGGAGTCATAGATTGCATTTTTGTCATGGCATGTTGATTCAATGTCAATTCAAAGTCTTTTACAATTTTATTTTCATTACATAAAATATGTCAAATTTTTGTAGAATTGCAACTTTTTATTTTCCCAATATGATTAAGTACTATTTATTTATTTTTTTGATGTTGTTAAAATGGTAATCATTCATAAGAAGATTGCCACATTTGGTTATAAACATTGTTGGAAACTTGTTAAATCTTTCAATATTATGATTATTTACTATATTTTATTGTAAAAATTTGACAATATATCTATTTTAAAACTGACAATTTTTTTTTAATATAATTTTGTTGCCCCCTTGAATTAGCAAAAATTGGCAACAAGAAGAAATCTTAATTAACTAATCAATATAATCCTTTAATTATCAAGACCATATTTGTTTAGCAAGATGAATCATACACTAATACAAATGATTAATTACATAACTTTGAAAAACATTACAACATATTATTATTATTTTAATGATGTAAGAATATATTTTACATTTTTTTCCTTTTAAAAAGTAAAATAAATTTAATTTGGTGAAAATTTGGGTTTGAATAGTTGAATTATGCCCCCACCCCCCACCCAACCAACAACCAACATGGTTTTTTTGGTTTCGAATTTTCCTAATTTGACAATTTTTGTTGGGAAAAAAATGGAAAAATAGTGCAAATTCAAAAAAAATGTAAACAACAAAAATATTGCCAAAATTTGAAACCATAAATTTCAAAGAAAAAAGCTCACTCCTAATGAGTAAATTTTTTAAAAATAATTCTAATCATTCCAACATTAAACACATAAACAATTCGAACATTAGATTTATTTGAAAAAATTTAAGTTTAATATTTGAAATCATTATAAACCTTATTCAATATTTTTGAAATTTAAAAATAAATACTAATGTATAATTGTGATGAATTTTCACCATTTTGTAAACATAAGAAAGGCCACCAACATCAACATTTTTTTAAAAATTTACATTTTTATATTAAAAAAATGATATAATCCTAGAATGGGTTTTAAGACTTGTAGCCAAAATATTAAAATATTTTTTAAAATTTTATATTTTTATATATGGCTTATAGCCAAAACATGGCTAAATTTTTTAGTAGATGATCTTGAAAAAGATTACAAAATTGAAAAAATAAAAAGATTAAAAAAGTCATTGATGTCGTTATTATTATCACCATTTATAACTCATTCATTTTTTTTAAATGAGAATTTTTAATTCATCTCTAAATATTTAAACATAAACATGTAACAAAACAAGCTTAATTTTTTTGATAAACCATGTTTAAAATAAAAGCAAAAAGTGTAAAATATTGATAAATTTTTATAATAATAATAATAATAATAATAATAATAATAAATTAAAAAATTAAATATTCTTTCTAACATGGATTTTTTTTTCATACACCAAGAGAAAAGACATGAAGAAAAAATTAAGAATTATTTTTGGGGGTTTTTTGGGTGTGGCATCATGAGCATTCATAATAATAAACTTGTCCATGATGCCTAAAACAAAGTAGGGGAAAAACATACATTCTAATTTACATAAATGTACAAGAATTTAATATATTAAATAATTATAATTTAAAAGTCTACATGCATCCTAGAGTTTGCATGCATAAACATTTTGACGTAATCACTAACCCATTTAAATATGAATGTGAAACTTTCCAAGTTTTTATACATCCATTTCGAAAAATCGTGATGAATGCAAAATGTAACTCATGAGGAGTGGATTTAACAACACTCAAAGTGAATGATTCAATTCATGTGCAAGTGTTTATAGTTCAAAAGATCAAACAAAAAAATTCATTAACGCATTCAAGTCTACATTTGTGAGATATTAAATTGTTATTTGTGTTTCAATATGTACTAATAAATGCAATATGTAACATTGAATAGTGGTTTCAATAAGTTCAAAGCGGATGATTTAACTCATGTAAAAAGATTAATAGTTCAAAAAATGTGAAATTATTCACTAAATTATTCAAATATAATTACCAAATATTGAATTGGATGTGTTTTGATATATCATAATGAGTGCGAGATGCAATTTGTGAATAATGGTTTTAACATATCAAAAATGAATGGTTCAATTCTAATAATTGAAGAGATGTGAAAAAAATCGTTAATTCATTCCAATATAAATGTGGAGTTTAAAATTGTTACATGTGTTTTAATAAATTATGATATGTGTAAAATGCAACTCCTAAATAATTGTGTCAACTCATGTACCTTGTTAATAGTTGAAAAAATGTCAAAAAAAACTCTAACCCATTATAATGTATTGTGTAAATAAAGTTAAAAGCTACCTCAAATTCCATGTCAATAATTTAAAATTATTAAAAAATGAAATAAGGTTCAAATTATACTCATATGTGAACAACATAGTGAACAATATTGATTACAAATTAATACAACAAAACACTTGCAAACTTAAGATGATCAAATGTAATTGAAGTGTAGTCAAATCAAACAATAATTGCAATGTGTGGAGTGGAAAAAAACAAGATTTCTTTTAATATAATAACTCATGAATCTTATAACATGATGTAAGCAAGACCCATGAAACAAATGAATTTATAATGAGAAAATTTGAATTAATAATTACATTTATAACTCCTTAAATTAAATATTTATGTTTTCTATAAATATTACAATTACAATAGCTAAGTATTTAATATGATTAAATTTTGAATCATGTAACAAAGTTTTTATTTTTTTGATACTGATAACATTAGTTTCTATTGTTCCTTACATCAATTGGAATAGGAATCATAGAGCCAGTGTTGGGTGGTCATTTGATTTTTCTATTAGCCTTGGGTTCTGATTTTTTCAAAAATTGCAAATTAGACAACCTCTGGTTCCAGTATTTTGAAAATCCTTGGAATAAAAAAACTTCTGGTTCTGATTTTTGCACAATTTTTTACAATCAAAGAACTTGTGGTCATAGATTTTCACACCCTCAAAAGAAACAATGGATTTACATGAAATAACCAGCAAAGAGTTTGCAGTTTTATAGAAGGTTAGGGTTTAGGGTTATACCGTAACCCTATTTGACTAGTTCTTAGATATTTTCAAAACTGTGATTATGTATCAAAATCGACCACGATTACATATCAAAACTGGTTATTTGCGTATTTGATAATTACAATTATATATCTTAAAGAACCACTCTGATAACTGCCAATTACTTGATGCCATTTCTAATAACCACCCAACACTGGTAAAGCCAATGTTGGCTGATTTTGGCTTTTCAGTTGTGTTGGGTTGCAGTTCTACAAATTGGACCCAGCCAAGAACCAGACTTGAAACCCGACAAGAACTGGACCCAGAGAGTATACAAAGCATAAAATTGAACTAGTCAGGAACATGGTCAGTGGAGGGTTTTCTCTGTCAAGACAAAATCACACTAGGTTATCTCATTGTGAAAGGTGAAGTTGGTGCATTAGCCTGGGAATATTGTCATGCTTCAAGCATTTGTCAGCCAAGGCAAGGATATCGTGTTTAGATTCATTATAGAGTATAGTAGCTTAAGGGATTTTGGCCACAATCTTGCAGAGAGATAGGAGCATTTAGTGAAACCAGTGAACCACTCTAAGTAATAGGTTTATTTTTCTATTGAGGATTTTTGAAAGATGCTTTTTTTGGCTTGTGTTGAAACTTGAGAGTAGTTATAGAGATCTAATATCTCGAAGGATTTTGGTTTCTTTTAGAGGATTTTTTGAAGATTATATTTTTGCATGGTGAAATATTTGAGTTTTTATAATTCTTCTTTTGCTGTAAAATAATTTTTAATGTAAATGACAAGGCCACAGTGTGACACACCCCTTGTTTTCACACTAGGTTCTCTTATTGTGAAAGGCCAAGTTGGTGCATTAGTTTGCCAATAATGTCATGGTTCCAACATTTGTTTTTAATGGCTACTTCAAAATCACCAATGTTTTGGAAGGGGCTGAAAAACTGCCCTCTTTTTCTTTTTCTTTTGTCCCTATACTTCTTTTTCTTCCTTTTCTTATCTATCGACCCTCCTACCTACTAACCCACTAACCCCAACTTACCACAGGCCAAGTGTTGAACAATGTTCTATAGCAGTTGGTTATGCTAGCTCTGCGGAGGCTGGGCTTACATTTCTTGCACCTAAGTTTGATGGCATCCTTGGGCTTGGGTTGAAGGAGATTTCTGTTAGCCATGTGACTCTTGTGTGGGATGTCAAATTTTTAAGCTAGTTAATTTGCTTTGATAGTCTATATCAAACCATAGATAGCCTGTAGACTCTAGATCTGTGTATTTGTACAACTTTTTGAATGCATGGCCAAAATAAGACTTGATCTTGGGTATGTTCAAGTACAAGATGTTAAATTCAATGATGTAAGAATGATCATCAAACCTAAGAGCATCTCCAATGGTTGTACTTGAACATACCCTAAGAGCATGTCCAATGGCACCTTACACAACATGTTTTGGATGAAGACCAGTAAAAGCTTGCTTGACAGGCTGAGTAAAATGACTTTGGCTCAGCAGTTTTGCTCCCTATGCACAGGCTGGCAAAAGCCATTGCAGAGTCTACCACCTGCTTTAAGTGCTAGATATATTGATTGGTCCAAGTGGTTTGCTATTATTAGTCTATGGCATTTTGCAGTCCAGTTGCATGTTTAGGGGTGAGGCTTAGGAAACAGTGTTTAAAAGTAATCTTGGATGTGAGAAATATTGTTGTAGCGTCAAATGTCGAGCATGGGAGGGTCAGCTCCACAGGCAACACTAAAATGGCCTGTACATTTTAGTTTGGATGAATACAACCTTCAAGCAGTGTGAAATTCATTTTCAAAGTGTGAGTAAATTTTCACTCAATACAGTGAGTGGTCGTGCCAGAAACAAAAATAATTTCTTATGATTGCTTGACCATAATGATTGGCCCAGGTGATAGATTTAAATAAATTCTCACATTATTTTGCATGTTTCCAAGATAGGGTAAGGATAACAATTAACACTCTATATTGGATGTGATAAACACTTGTAGTGGCCTAAACTCATTTCACACTATGTGAAGGCCGTGCTTCATCCAAGTACAGAGCACAGGCTATTGTACTGGTGCCGGTGGACCTACTCTAAGAATAACAGTAAAACAATTTCACTACATTCTGTACTTCATCCAAAGTGCAAGGGAGAGGCTATTTTAGTAGCGCCGGTGGACCTGCTCTACAAACTACAGTAAATAAATTTCACCGTATGTCATACTTGATCCAAAGTACAATGTACAGGCCACTATACACTGGTGGACCTGTTCTAACAACAACAGTAAATAATTTCACTATATGTTCAATTTCCCGCAAGGTGTGGTATGAGGTTTTGTATCATGATCAAGAATTGTACAACATTCAGGCTCTACACTAAAGGCCTTTGGAGTTGAGGCTTTCACTATTACAAAATGTGACTGCAGTTCATTAGAGCATCTCCACTGGTGCTCAGCATGTCACTCTGGACAACAAAATTATATGTCTAAGTTTAGTTGTTATTTTTTTGGCAACCCCACCGACAAAACTGGAACTGCATATATGTGGGGACTACTAATAGCACACCACCTGGACCAATTATTATGATCGACCGATCAGAATTACAGAGCCACAGTCAGGTCCAATTTATTACACTCTTTTTTGGAGGTGCACAGCTGTGTTGAGCCTTTTACCAGCCATGGCACGCTGCACGAATTTGGTGCAAAAAAACCAATTTTTTGAGCTAAACAGGCACATTTTGGCTTTTTGGCAATAAATTTTACTGACTGCAGTCAGATACTGAGCACTGGTGGAGATGCTTTTAGTCCCATTCAGGGAATGAGTGAATTCATTGTGTCCCCATTAGGTCTTGTCAAATGGGACGAGCGAATTCATTGTATATCACTAATGTGACAGCAATTCATTAGTCCCATTCCGTGAATGAGTGAATTCATTGTATACTCACTAGATCCTGTTCAGTGGGACTGATGAATTCACTCAAAATCCAATGAAATCATTACATGTATAAATATGCATTTTGTTGCCATGTTTTGTGAAGTCATGAATTCTACTTATTAGACTCAAATTCTAACATTCCTCTTTCTCATCTAATTCACCATCATCTCCCTCTTTGGACTTCCTCCTGCCCCCACAACTCTACTCTGTGTTCCATGTTTTTTAATCATGTTGCTTTTGTGTTCCAAAAGTGTACAAGATAAATTTCAAGTTGAGACCCTTAGAATACTTACTGTGAATGGGAAATAGATGCAAAAACTTCCCAGCAAACCCAAGGTCTCCAATAAAACAAATTTTTTTTGCATGTATATAGTAAATTTATGGTGAAACTGCATTTCAAAGTGTTGCAGCTTGCCCTCCCCTATATGGCTTAGTATATGTGAGATCCAAACTTAGGCTTGCTATTTTTTTAATATGGGAAAAGAACCCATCACTACTGTTGTAAATCTAATGCACTTAGCATTTGCATTAAACTTAGGGGTAGTTGATAATTGAATGCTTGGGTTGTGACCAATGTTTTTTTGGGAGCAAATTTTCACACTATGGCGACCAAAAAAAATTGATTTTTCCTTTTGGGTTTTTAAAGTGCAAATTTGAAAAGAAAATTATAAAAAATGGAAAAACTTGCCAAACTCTCAAAACCACAAAATTGGGGGAAAAAACAATCACCTGGCCATGACCCATCAAAATTTAGAATTTCTGATTGATATGTAATGTTTTGGGCCCAGGCTTTGGATTTACATTAACACAGTTTTGGACCACACCCCAGGCAAATGATGATGGATGAAAAATTAACAAGGTAGAATTAATATAATGTTGGCCAGGAATTTAGGTCAATTTTATGAGTCCCTCTATTTGAGGTAGGCATGATGGAATTCATGGTGAACCACAACAGAAAAATTTCAAGCCAATTAACTGTTAACATTATTTTTTATTCATGTTTAAACTTTTTCTTTGGTGGCTTACCCCTCCCAAAATGATTATTTTGCCAAGATGAAACCTAATATTAAATATAGGTCCCCACTCCATAGTAATAATATACAAATTACATAACATGAGGACTCCAAATACTCCTATTTGGGTCATCACTTATGGAACATCATGGTACCTTGCATTTTGGATTATCATGCACCCATGTAAAATTTAGGAACATGGATTTTACATGGGTGCATGATAATCCAAATGCAAGGTACCATGATGCACCATAAGTGATGGCCCAAATGCTTGAGTGTCACCCACCCCTTCCTGCAACTTTTTGCAAGTTAATACAATAGTATTATTTTAATCATAGGTGGTATTATCACACCCCCAAAAAAAAAAATCCAATTAAAGTAAAAATGAAAAATAGTGAGGGTATAACTAAGAATAGATGTTGGGTCTAATAGGTGGTCAATGACAAATAAAAGAATTACCATATGGGTTCCACAAGTTGAGTTTTTTTTACTAAACATTTATTTTAATTTGGACATATAATATGTATTAGGAAACTAATGTGTTTTTATTTAATTATTTGAGGTTAAGAACAAATAAAAACCAATTAGCTTGACTTCATATCTTACAAAACATTACATTTTTGGAGGAAGAATCCAATTAATATTAAAGTTCATGGATAAAAGGAATGCATATTTCGGAAAAGTAATAGGTTCCATAAATATATAACACTTAAATGAACGAACTAAACAAATCACCCACTTTCTCTTCAAGTATTTAAGGAATTGTGGGTGACATCTTAAGCTCATTATTCATTTTCATTCTTTTATGTTCATATCCTCCAAGTAAAACTAGTGTGTAGACTGGCATATAATGGGACCTAGGAAGCAATTGACACAAAAATGTTCCAATTGTGAAAATGTTGTGAGGAGAAAACTTATATGAACTTTGTGAATGATCCCACATAAAGACCAAGCCTTAACATGTGGGTGATCCTAGTGCAAGACATGCAAGTTACACCTCTTTGCGATTTGTGTCATGTTTTGTTCCATTTAATGTACCCTTGTGTTAGAAGAATGTTATTTCAAAAGTAACTTTCATACGTGTAAAATCATCTTAGGATTTAATCCCATTCTAAAAGGTTGATCATTCAATAATTGATCTCACACAATATGATTTGCGTGTTCTCATCACAACTTTAATAGGGAGCCTTCACAAGTTGCACATAAACAATGACAATTATAAAATAAAACTTCTAAATAATTAGAACATTGGGACATAGATTGATAATAATCTCAATATTGAAGAACCAACTTTAGATTGGAATGACATGTGGTAACACAAGCTTACTAAGGACATTATGCAATATTAGCTTCATTTATCATTATTTTTAGGATAAGGACCAATGTTGGTTATTTCCATGGTTATAGGGGATTCTTTGGTTTCAATTTTTAACATTTTTCAAGGGGTCAATTTTATTTTGATTTCAGTTTTTTAATAATAAATATGGGATGTGATTTCAATTTTGGTTTTTTAATTAAGGGGTGATTTTGATTATGATTTTTTTTTTAAATTTCGAATTAGGTTAGTTTCGGTTCCCAATTTCATAACTCATAGTTTTGGGTAACCTTCAATTGTGGTTCGAACATCCAAAATGGACTCTGCAAGATTTTTTTTAAAAATGAACTTTTATTCCAAGAATAAGAGGATGATTAACATGTTTTAAAAGCCTAAACCAATACCAACTAACCTAATTTGAAAACCTTAATTTATGCTAAATGTCTTGCAAGACCAAAAATTGGACTCCTTGAAAGAAAAAAAAGAAAAAAAAATTCAATTTTCTAATGAGTTCAATTTTTTATCTTTCCAATTTACAAGATTAAAAATTAGGCTCCTTGAACATAATAATTTTTAAAAAATAATAATAAATCCATTTTTTGCAAGTTCAAAATATGGATTTTAAAAAAAAAAGTCATTTAATTGGTTTTGTGAGTTCATAAGACCAAAAAAATTAACTCTTTAAAAAAAGATGAAACTTTTTTTAATTCATTTTTCTTTCAAGGAGTCCATTTCTTAGTCTTGCAAACTTGGATTTTTTACTCTTCCAAGTTTGCAAGACTAAAAAATGGATTCTTTGAAAGAAAGAAAAAAAAAATTCCATATTTTGGACTTGTAAAGATGGAGCATGAGTTAAAAGATGATGAAAAGGAGGAAAACTCATAAGAAGAAGAAGACCACCATCACCGGCACCACTACAACCATCTTCATAACAAAACCAAAAAAAAAACAAAAATCAATTAATGAGCAAAAATACCATGATCACACTTAATACACAACTTATCTTGCTTGCAACTTGATGCTTGCTTGAAGTTGATGCAAGGAATTCAAGAAAATCACACGAGAGCTTGAACAATGTGCTTGAGATTCATGAAAAAACAAAATAGAAAGAACAATGTGCTTGAAAAATGAAAACACTGAAAGGCGAAATGAAACACGAAAGGCCTAAAATGGAAGTAGAATTAGATTATTTTGAAAAGTCCAAGCAATGATGACTATAGGTGTTTCAAAAAGGTCCATTTTTCATTCCAATGGAAATAAATTTCATCTACAAATGTTAACCAACTCTCTTGAATAATTTGAAAAAGCCATCTAATGTCTAGATTTTAACACGCAAAACCCTTCCACTAATCACACCAACCAAATAAACCAATAGTAATGATATCCAACTATTTGAACAAATACACTATGTTATGGCAACATCAATAATGTTTAAGTGTTTTTTAACAAAACCCTAATCCTAGATCATGTTTTCTAGTGACCCCGACCTTTAATTGGAAAAATAAATATAAGGTGACTATTATCCAAATGTTGGATGAGATTTGCCTTGTCCACAAATTTTACAATCAAAACCTAATTCTAAAACAACATTTTTCTCATAAAGGTAACATAGTTCATGATGCCTAATATAAAAAAAATGCAAGTTAGTTTTTGATGGTAATAAAAAGAAGCCCATGATCCAATACTAATACCAACTAGAAAGAAAGATAGTTGAAAAGTCAATAATTCAATGTTAGTATTTATTCAAATTTAACCTTGGGGCCTTTTTTTGGTTCCACCTTAGACCTTGGTATTTTGGGTAGTTACTAGTTACTTTGATTGGGTTAAGTAGTGGCTAACTTAAAAGAAAAAGCATCCAATAGCATTGTATGGGTATTTTCTTTGGTTGGTCAAAATAATGATTGTTAATTATTGAATTTTTTGGGTGATATTTTATGCTTGCTAGATATATTGGTGAATGTTAATTATCAACATGCATAATGGCCAAATATGCACAAATCCATATTTAGATTTTGGCCATTGCCCATTTTTGGCACTATAGGTAACATGTAGATGTAGGGCATGTTGATACCCTTACACTATTACAAATCATGATTTATTTGAATGGAAAACTAGTCATTTTGACATTTGGTCAATTTGATCATTTAATCATATTGAACAAGTTGATTTGAACATGTGTAACTTGACTAATAGTTTTTTTGCCTAACCATAAAATGGTTTAGGTTTTTACTAGTGAAATTGGAAAAACATTTTAGTAAAAAAAAAAAAAATTATTAAAAAAATTCAATTTTAAATATAATAATATAATAAATATACAAATAATGAATACGTACCCACCCACCAACCATGGCCTTCTATATCCCTATCCACAACCCACCTAGATATTATACATTTACACACATGTACAAGGTATATATACAGATATCCAAACTTCACATAATATATATTGATAAGGGGGATTGAACCTTGGTATCTTTGGTTGCACACTAATGTTTTGACCATCAAATCATCACACCACTTTGTAAAACAATATGATGTCAAATGGATTTAACATGTTTTCTTGAATTTTTAAAAAAAAATTGTCAATGTATATAACAACATTTGAACTTTAATTTTTTTCATAAATAGGTACCTAACTAAGTAGATAGGTAGGTACACATGCCTACCTACATATGTTTTTAGATGTACATACCTACTTATGTAAAATATAGGTAGGTATGTAAGTAGATAAATAAGTAAGTAGGTAGGTAGATAATAGGTAGTTAAGTAGGTAAATAATATGTAAGTAGGTAGGTAAGTAAACAAGGCATCACAAACATGTTGGCCCTACTAATAGATAAAATGTTATACATCTATCTATTATGTCCACACTCTAAACACTAAATTTTTTTGTTCCAACCTAAATAATTTAAACACTTTCATAAAAAAAAATGGTTCACCTAATGCGAAACTGGTTTTAATAAGGTAAAACTTTTAAAGTTGGATCTAATGCAATAATCTTTGTCCATGTGGGGGAAGGCCCAATAAATAGGTAATTAGGTAGTTAAAATAGATCGAGAGATAAGTAGATAAATAATAGGTAGGAAAGACATAGGTAGGTATATGTTAGGTAAGTAGGTAGCCTAAATAGGCATAATAAGTGAACTAGTTAACTAAATTAATATGGCCAATTTGACTAAACATGGCCATTTAATGTGGTGATTTGATTAAGCCATGGGCATCTTGATGGACAATTTTAAAATTTTATCCCTCTTAACTAGATGTATGACATAACACTTGGTCAAAATGGTCACTTTAATAAAAAAAAACCAACCAAAAGAACCATGTGTATTTCATGCCCCATGTTTTTAATTAAAATATACATCCTTTTGGTCAATGCGAACATTTTAGTCAAGCTGAACCTTTTAAAAACCCATGATTTGTAATAATGTTATGTTTATAGATATATGCATTAAATGAAAAAATCATTATGGATATCCAAATCCATTGTTAGTATTTTATGAATAAATCAAATATGTATAATTATATTATACATGTATTTTATATAGTGTTTAAGGGTCTAGATATGCACACATACATGCATATCCTAGTTTAGGGTTTAGGGTTTTGCTAATTTATCATTTTTCCTACGAAATTTATATCACATCAAAGCTTTTCCATTACTTTGTTGTTTTGTTATTTTGTTGTTGCTTTGCCGAAGAAGATTTCAATGCATTCAAACACTTGAACATTTAAATGCATAAGGATGTGAAGTTTCCTTAGGTTTTTGTTTCTTCTTTACAAGTTACATTCTACATTCCATTAGGGTTTAGGATCTCCAAGCTCTTTGTTGTATTAAAGCTTTGTTGAAAAGGATTTTTTACATGGTATTATTGTAAGTTACAATGTTGTTGCAATTCATCAAAACGAGTTTTATTGCAACTTGTGATGGCGTTTTGTTGTAACTCATCAAAGTAGGTTGTGTTGCAATTCATCAAAATAGGCTTGTCGTGGCTTGTCAAAGTGAGTTTTATTGCAATTTGTTGGAGTTTTGATGCAACTCATTGGAATAATGTTGCAACCCGTTTTGGAGTTTTAAGTGTTTTGTGAGGGGTGCTTAAGGTTTGTGAAAGTTGTGATTTTGTCAGAGTTTTGTTGCAACTTGTCAAAATTCTACTATAACTTATTTTGGAGCTTAAGGCGTTTTGTGAAAGGTGCTTGAGGTTCATGAGAATTGTAACTTTGGTGAAATTTGTTGTAAGTTCAAATGGTGTTGTAGGTCATTGGAACTTTAGTGGAACTCATTGGAGCTTTGAGTGTTTTGTGAACAATAAAACAAAGTTTGTGAAATTTGTGACTTTGGTGAAAATGTCTAAGTTGTTTTGCTACATTTTGGAACAATGTTTTTAAGTTGTTGGAGTTTTATTGTTGTTTGTCAATGGCTTAAGCATTTTGTGAAAGTTAAGAAAAATTGGTGAAAGGTGTGTGTTTGATGAAAGTTTGAACTTGTTTTGTTGCAAGTCAAAGTGTTATTTCAAGTCATCAAAACTTTAGTGTAATTCATTGAAGCTTTCATTAGAAGAAAACTATCATTTTGCAACTATCATATGCAATTAATTTTCAGTTGCATGTGACACATGTAACTGCAAGACCTCATAGTTGCATAAAACAAGTTGCACACAATTGGTAGTTGCATACAACATTATGTATGTGGACAATGTATATGGTATGAATTTATACTTTATATATTTATATTATTTTACAAGGTTGCCCATGGTGACACATGAAATTTAAACATTATTTCAATATCCATCATTATTAATAAATTAATAATATCTCTGCCATCTAATAAAATGTGAATCAAATTTTGACATGTGTCCATTTGTGAAGGCGAATTATGTGGTGACACATGGCAATTCTAAAAAGCCCATTAATGATCTTTTTTAAAAAAATTAAGTAAGTAGGTAGGCCACAAGTAAGTAGGTAGGTCATAGGTAGGTTATAGGTACATAGGATGATAGGGTTAGGTTAGGTATGTAGGTTTAAAATAATCCAATTTTGTGTTTGGGATTAGTTTTTAGGGTTGAGCCTTTTCGTTGGCCCATCCCAAATGGCATTTGGTATTTGGTTTGTGAACAAAACAAATGCATTTACTCACATAATATGCACATTTGGAATCCAGGCAAAAAAATATGGAATAAAAAATTTGGTTACAAATGCAACCAAAGTAGTTGTAATCTACATGCAAATACTACATGTTACCTATGTTATATTAACCTAGTTTACCTACTGGCCAAATTAATTATATTATAAGTAATAAAAATTAATAAATAATAATATAATGTAATGATAATATGATTAACTAGTTAATAAATATTAAATTCACTAATTATAATTATAATAACATTTTAATAGTTATGATTACCTATAATAATTAATGATAAATAATATTATATTATTGTTACTTACTTTAAATTAATAACTAACTTAAGTTAGTTACTAGCTTAAGTTAAGTTACTTATAAGCAAATTAATGTAGCCTATATACATAAATATATTACCATAATCAATATTATAGTTAAAATTAAAATTACAGATATTGAAGAATGAAAAAATAATTTATTTATTTCTAATATTTATAAATAATGAATAATACTATACCATAATAACATAACCTGAGTTAACTAATGGAACCTCCTAGCCATAGGTATATTAATATAACTAATAAAAAAAGAATGAAAATAATATTTATTCAATAATAATAATAACGAGAATAATAACAATAATATTTTTTTACATTCACTACTAATATTAATTTCAATCATTACTAATAGTTAATAATATTGTAATATCATTACATAGCTTAAGTTAAGGTATTTGTAGGTTAGCATGTGTAACCTATTAGAAATAGGTATACTATCATAATTAATAAAATTATAGTAAAATAATATTTCTTGAATAATAAAAATGATGTTACTATTTTAGAAATACAAATAATAATAACTATAATAATATAACTTGAATAATAATAGTCAAGTCATTAGTAAATAATAATATTAGTCATTAAAAGTATAATTATTAATCATTATATATGATTAGCTATAATGATTAATAATATAATAATATATATTTTTAGTTACCCTAATTTTGGTTCAATTAACTATGGTTAAATTAATTATAATAAAATTATCCATGGTTAAGGTTAAATCTACTAATTGGTTTAGCCATGTTTAATTTAGTCATGTTAATTTAACCAACATTAGTTTAACCATAATTAATTTAAATATGGTTAGTTTAACCAAAGTTAAATTTAGTTTCATAGTTATTTTTTTTCATAATTAGTTTAGTTTAAATTAATTTAGCTTCATAGTTATTTTTTCCATGATTAATTTAACCAAAATTATTTTAGCATCATAATTAATTTTTCCATGGTTAATTTAACCAAAATTAGTTTAATTTCATATTTAGTTTTGCTATAATTAGTTTAGCCTCATGGTTTGGTTTGTCATGGTTAATTTAGCCAAATTTTTGTTTCATAGTTAGTTTAGCCATAGCTGGTTTGACCAAAGTTAGTTTAACTTCTTTGTTAATTTTGCTATGGTTAGTTTAACCAAAGTTAATTTAGCTTCATAATTAATCTTTTTGTGGTTAGTTTACCCAAAGTTAGTTTAACTTTATAATTAGTTTTCCATGGTTAATATAATCTCGTAATTAGTTTAACCAAAATTAATTTAGACTAAATTAGTTTAGTCATGTTCAATTTAACCAAAGTTAGTTTAACCTTGTAGTTAATTTTGACATGGTTAGTTTAACCTCATAGTTAACTTTGCCATGGTTAGTTTAACCTCATAGTTAATTTTGCCAAGTTTAGTTTAGCCAAAATTAATTTAGCCCAAATTAATATAAATATAGTTAGTTTAATCTCATAGTTAGTTTTGTTATGGTTTGTTTAACCTTGATTAATGTGAGTGTACCTTATGTTTAACTAATGTTTTAATTTAGGTAGCATTAGTTAGCATGGGTTTAACCTTAGTACTAAAACTACAAAACTACTATACATAGCTTAGATAGATAGTGTATTAACATAGGTATGTACTAGCTTAGGTCATGATTTTTATAACATGTGTCCATTTTATACACCATTAGTTGCATGTCAGTTGCACACAAAATTGTATGGCCAAAAAATTATACAATACCAATTTTGTAGTTGCACACATAACCAATGTAATTGCAAATGACACCTAGTTGCACACAATTGTGTAATGACTAGTTCCAAATGACATGATTTCTACTAGTGAAATTTGTTACTAATTGTTGGAGTTTTGAACATTTTTTGAAAGGCAAGAGGTTTGTGAAAGGTGTGTGTTTGGTGAAAGTGTTTGAGAAAGATTTGAGTTTAGTGAGAGGTTTGAGTTTTTTTGTTGTAGGTTAGGGTGCTATTGCAACTTGTTAGAGTTTTATTGTAGTTTGTTAAAGCTTTGTTGTTGGTCATTTTATTATTAGTCATTGTTATTCAAGCTTCAAAAACTTGGCATTTTGAGTCATGGCTATTAGAGATGAAATGTTTGTTGAAAACATAGTTGCGGTTGATGGAGCATTTGAATGTGAAGATGTGCCCACAAATAATTTTAACATAGAGAATGTGCATCTAGAACATAGTAGCTTGTTGGAAAATGTGGTTTGTGACTTGTAATTTTACAAGTTTAAGTTGTACTTTGGAAACCACACAACCAAATTTCAATTTGTTGGGGTTTCTTTGTTGTGAATCATGATTTGCTTATGGATATTGAAAATATGCAAATGTTATGATGTATTAATTATAGATCGAAGAAAATAATAGATAATGTTCTAGCCCATAGTTTTGTTTTGAGGAGAAGGTTGATTAAATGTAACAAAATTAATGGGATTACTTCCATGAATACTCATATTGATTTTGCACATCTTAAGTTGTTTGGTCAAAGAAAAGTCCAATTTGGAAGAAGAAAATAGTAATGGTTGATATAATCATTCACAATAGGATGGAAAGAAAAGGGGTGGGCCATCAAATTTTATAATCACCACATATTTTGGGTTCACAAACCTTTACAAAAAACATGATGAGGCAAAATAGATGTTTTTCAAGGATATGGTGTACATCGACAAAGGTTATAAGACAATTTCCATAACAAAAAAATTTGGTTGATAAGGTTAATTTTACACCAATGTCCTTGAGTTTCCTTTCCTTCTTGGATTATTCTTGTGGGTGAAGTGTTTTTTGTAATGGTTAAGAAAACCATGGACTTGTATGTATTCCCAAACCTTGCATTCCATTCACTATTTTTGCAAGTTTTGATCTTTGGATGTTTAAAGGTGATCTAGACACATTTTCCCTTGTGATAAACTTCTTAAATGAATCTTGGAACCCTATGCATGTTATTGTGGGCTTATTTGAAGTGAATGAAATAAATGGATAGAATATGGCTATTCAACTTGAATGGTTGTTTTCAAAGTTTGGGTTGATGCATTGTGAGATTGCATTTGTGAAAGATAATGGTGACAATTTGACAACCATGACATTTGCATTATGCTCCATTGTTGATAATGAGCCTTTGAAGCCTATGAAGGTATGTGTTTTGGTCATGTGATATGTCTAAGGCATGTTAGTATGCTACTAATGATGAATTTTTTCTAAAGGTTTAACATAGGTGAATGTGAAAGGTGTAGAAATGTTTTTATAAAAAATAATTACATGGACAAAGAAATTTGGGAAAGGGAAGCAAGAATGGGAGAAGGCTTGCATTGAAAGTGGGATGTAATTTCAAGAATTTAAAACACTTATCAAAACCATATGTGCATTTAAAGTCATCATGTTTGAGGATACCTTGGAATTTGAACAAATCATCATCACTTGTTATGGAAGGTAAAAGACTATCATTTTACAACAAAGAGCTCAAAGACCCAAGTGTGAGCTATTACAAAAATAATCATATCATGTGAACTATGAACCAATCCCACAATCATTGGCTACTATTTGATGCTTTAATTACTACCATTATCCTAACTGTCAAGTTTTAAACTAAAATGGCTAAAATGGTGCAACTTTCAAATGAGACATAAGTTTTGGACCAATTTGAGTACAAATTCCTTTTCTTATGAATAAACATGTAAGAAGAAATTGTGAAGATTTTGAAACATTTTCTTTAGTTTTTAAGAGTTTTTAATTCAAACCATGTTCATAATATGATTACCATAATGTTGCATCCTTGTTTCAAATCATTACAAGTTGTGGAAAATTTTGGTGGGATGTGCATATCAATCTAGCTTGTTTCTAAGCATGATTTGAAAGTTATGATTCCCCTTTTCATGACATGTTTTCAAGCCCTAAACCCTACTATTGAAGCATGCACTTTTACTAATGCACATGGTGATGAATTTGAAAATGAAAGTAACATTAGGTTGGAACTTCCCTTGAGGAGTTTTTATGAGCAATTGTCATTGTGAGTGTTTGCACATTACAGTGACCTTATATGGATGTCACAATGGTAGTTTTTCTTGTATTCTCTAGATACAAGAAAATAAATAAAATAAAATTCATTGAAATAATAGAAAAAGGGATTCATTTATCTAAAGCTATCATAATCAACCTTCCAATAATGAAAAAATCAAATCAAAATTATGGATAGCCAATAAGTAATGGACTTTTGAATTTACCACATTTTTTGCCACACCTACAAAACTCATGGATATGGACTTTTATCTTATAATGTATTAATCTTATATGTTTGAAACTTTGGGGTATTGGATGAATCATGTTTAAGAAACTAAAGATTCATTCAATGAATGGAATGTGATTTTAATATATTATGTTATGAACTTTTTTTAATCTCAAAAATTATAATTATTAAAAAAAAACATTTTAAACATTTAAAAATAATTATTAAATTTTTAAAATATTTTTGATATGTTTTATAGCATCATGATTTGAAATTGAAAATAGAAAAAAATGTTACTTTCAATGTCATCTAAATATTCATATTTTAAACTAGTTTTCAACTACATTACAAAATAACTTTGAAAAAAGATTCCAATCTGCCAAAATTGTGACACCTTTGTGTGCTTTTGCCCTTGTAGAGTTATTTTTGTTCAAGAGGTTATCCATACTCCTAGTTGCATGTGAAAATCCTTTTGTTTGGTGGCATAATCATGAAGGGCAATTTTCAAATGTGCCATTTATGACCAAATATATTCTTGGCATTCCAAGGTCATAGATTGAAATATAAAGCTTGTTTAGTCTTGCTAGGATAATGACATTTTTGTGGTGATGCCACTTACAAATGAAAAACTAAAACCAAATTATCACATTTGTTAAAAATTGGCTTAATGATTTGCACATTAATCATATGCCGAATAAGAACATTAAACATTACTTATCGTATGTTGAATAAGAACACGAAAGATTACTTGAAAGTTAGAGGTTCTTTTGTTGATGATAATTACAAGTTGATTGAAGAAACAAAATATTTTGAGGATTTGAATGTAGATGGTGATTATCGTTGCACATGTATTCAACTTTTTCAAAACTCTTTTTTGAAATTTTTTTTAACAACAAATGAATCTTTTGTTGCTATTTTGTTATCATTAACATTTCCAAGTTTTTGCAACAAGTTTTCTCAAAAGGGCTTCAAAGGAGTTTATTTACAAGAGTTGAATATGGGATGATGACCTATTGGAGAGACAACATTTTTCTATGGGAGGATTGAGATGGGGTTGGTAGCTTGTATTGCAATGGGCAAAGTTCTTTTGAGAATTGGGGTTCAATTCCCCTACAAGCTCCTAGTTCCAAGTTTGTACAATTTTTAGAATTTTAGAATGCTCTTGTGTGAAAATAAAATAAAATTGTGATCATTTAAATTTGGAATATACATAACTTTTGTACGTATCCATAATTAATTTGAATTTAAATATTGAAAAACTCATATCCATTGAAAGAAAAAAATTGAACTTGAATCCATATTCGTATTGACAAATAAATTGTTGGAATTTTTTGATGCATACAAAATATGCTTTATTGGTATCTTACACTTAACCCTAGAATGCGATCTCTGACCAACACAAGTAATAATTGTCGATTATGTAAAGATAAGTTATCAGATAACCAAGTGATAATGGCTAGTTATCCTGCCAATCATTAACTGGTTATATGGTTTTAAAAACTAAAAACTAAAAATTTTAGTTCATTTTTCTTGTTTTTAAAAATTATTATAAACATGTTGAGCATTTCAGGATTGATAACCAGGTCATCCAGGCAGGTAATTAAAATTTGAAAATTGAATACCTACCAGGCAGTTAGGTCATTAATTAATTATAAAAAAATCAAATAACCGTCTGGTAGGTTATATTACTCAAGTTGACAATTGAGTCAAGAACTCAATAACTGGCCAACACTGGAAAGAACTTCCAAGTTCGTGTTTTTGCTGAGTAAGCATCGAATTCAAACGGAGACTGATTTTCAAAACAAGAACCATCCAGGAAAAAAAAAGTAGAACCAGAATCAGAACATTCTAATTGACATTTATAAATCTGAAACCGAAAGCAGCTACACTGAGACAAAAATTCCAATTTGTTTTTCAGAACCCAAACGAGAGCAACAAGGCATCACAAAAACACGTTGGCCCTGCCAATAGATAAAGATGTTAACACATCATGTCCACACTCTGAACACCAAAAAATTCCATCCTGATTTAAACAGTCTAAACACACTTTCACCAAAAAAAACAGTTTTCTCCTAATGTGAAACCAGTTCTAATAAGGTGAAACTTCCAAAAGTTGGATCCAATGCCATAGTCCAGGGCCCAATAAAATAAATAAATAAATAAATAAAGGAAAAAACACTGGGCAAAGGGAATGAGAGAAGAAAAAAGAAAGGACAGAAATCCAGAAAAAAAAATCACACCCTAAAGTGCAGAACACACAATGGGGTTCATCATACAAGTGAAGACCCTGATATTGAGGAGGCTGAGTGTGCCACTCAAGTAGGTTATCAATAGTAGTTGGTTCCAAGTTTGGCTATGTCTCTTACCACCCATTTCCCAGAAAGAAGACATGGGCAAAGGACAAATTACCGGCACAACTTTGGATGGTAGATTTAGGTACCTACAAAACACTGAGAAAAAACAATGCAAAAGTGATGGAATATAAAAGAAGATGGCCAAAAACTGATTACTCTTATTACCTTGGTAGCTTTGACACTAATTATATTATTTTCAGAAATGTTGAAATTTTCAAACAAAATAAAAAATTCAAATAGAGAATTTGCGAAGGAAAATATATGGTACTTTGAAGAATATTTTACTTGTTGAAATGAAAATTTTAAAATTCATTAATTATTCAAAAAAAATTCAAATAGAGAATTTGCAAAGGAAAAATATGGTATTTTGAAGAATATTTTATTTCTTGAAATGAAAATTTTTAAATTATTCTACAAACATGTGTCAATGCTGTGAAAATGCTTCGGTATCGTACCAAGCGTGGAAGAAAAAACAAAGATGCTAAGTATGCCAAGTCTCTGGAGTGATTGATGGTGAGTCTGTTGCTTATTGTTAGTTTAAGTATCACGGGGAATTTATGGGGTCAATCCGTACAAGATTATATATCATACTGCTTAGATAAATGAATAAGCTTCGTTCATGAAATTCACGACAAAACACATGAGATGTTGAAGTCTGAGTGATGTCAGGAATTCCAAGTGATCATCAGGGACAACTGTTTTCCTTTAATGAAATAACTTGCATGACTTGCACGCACCCACCGTTGAGAGACGAGATTGTTGCCACGGTTTTGACGGTAGTCAAAAGCTTCCCCCAAGTCACACCACGTGAGGTCACATGGATGGATCCCACGCAATGAGATGCAAAACATGTGCGAATTTAAGCTTGTGGCAAGAGACAAAATTCACCTATTATTGTTCAACAAGCAAGAAACATGTGCTAACTTTTCTTAGCTTAGGATAACTGGCATGGACTCTTTCATGTCAATTTCTCAAATCTCATCACATGTCGGGCACCTTTTGAGAATCCAAGCAAAACATCTTCTCAAGATCCTCCGCGCAAAGGAACCAACCCACCTACTACCCCAACCATACACAAGAAACTTCCTCCTTCCCTTATGACTTTCATGTTTTTTTTTTGTTTCCTGACTTCATGAACTAGAAACAAACAAAAAAAAAAGAAAAAAAAAGATGAATGCAATGCAAAATTCTAATGTTCATCACTTCGCAGGTCTGCACTCAATGTTCCTTGAAGGTTATGGTTGTTTCTACCTTGAAAAGTGGACACTTAGGGGTTAAGTTGAGAAATTTTTAATTGGGATTTGGATCATGGTTTAGTTTAAAGATGGGATTTATCTATCAAGGAAGGTAGTTAGTTAGTTTGTTTGTTTGTCATGTTGAGATCTCCATCGCACCTCTTTTTGCGCTCTTGGTCCCAAACCATGGCATCTCTTGCCATGCTCTCAGTATCATTGAAAAGCACTCAATAAGTAAGGGTGCATCGAGTTGCTTTCATAATGTTTCAACTTCTGGTGAAGAAGTTATTGAATATTAAACAAAATTTTCATGAAAAAATTCATTTCAATTACAACTAAAAATTATAGGGGAGTTTGGGTGTACTTTTGGTATTGTTGGAAAGCCCTTAACAAGTAAGATTTAACGAATATGATTTATAAGTTTTTAGACCTAAAGTGGGTGAGATATTGAATTTTGAGTAATTTTTTTCATTGAAAATTCAATTAAATTGCAAAAATGATTTGAGAAGGAAAAAAATAATTGGGTAACAAGTTCACACGTGGGGCAAAGGCACAGACTACACTAGTATTAATATTGTTTAGAAATAGCCCCAGAAATGTTATGGGTTTTTCCCATTGTTGCTTGTGCTGGTTCACCCAAGACCAAACTGATCATGGAATTGTCAGTGCCATTTTCTTTTCCTTAAATGAGCCCATGTCCCCAGCCCAAGAATTATGCTTTGTCACTTAATCAGGCTTAAGTGTCAATCCAGGCAAATATAGAAGAATGCACATGCAATTGACCATGGCACATCCTAAAATTGCACAAACATTCTTCCAAGGATAAATTTAGTGCAACACACATGACTTCCCCATAAATATCCAAAGCACTCCACAAACAGAATGCTTGTTTAGGTAACCTACAAAAAAATTCTATTCTTCAACGTGTTGCCAACCCATTTTTGGCCAAGTAAATAACACACCTCTCAACAACATTCCTTTCCAAACCCAGCTCCCATTCCTAGTGCATGCAGACTTGTTTACAAGCAGTTGATAGTTGAGTTACAGTCTCCGATATCAATCAAGCAATCCTTAACAACTCTTCTTGGACATTTCATGTATGACTTGTATCAATTCAACTTCTACTTAAGTCCTCTCATTCTCTACTGCCATATCGCTCTTCAGTTTGGAGCCTTTTCTTATCAATAAAAGTCTCTGCCGATACATCATCTGCTTCACATTATTACACGCTTTACCGCTAGAACTAAAGCCCTATTCACACACCTCTCGGGTTCTTTGCCATTTGACCCAAATTCGGGGTTCTTGTCGGAAACCAAGTCAACTTGTAGAGTCTCAAGGAATTTGTCAATCGTCATCACTTGTCTGTGTAGGGTAGGATCATACGCGCCAACACTGCTTGTTAGTGTTAGGTGTTTAGGAGTGTTGGGTGGTTCATGACTTTTATAAAGAAGCTCCCAGTTGTACAAAGTAAACTAGAATGGTTCAAGATTCGGGTTAGAACCAGTTCTTCAAAACCTGGTCTGTTCTTAAAAAAAACCAGGATCCTGCCTTCTTAAAGGCTTGAAAACAAATCCTTGTTCCAGTTCTAAAAAATCATACCTGGTTCTGGTCCAATTTCAGGATCAAAACCAGCAACAAACTGCCCATTAGCCCTGAGTGCTAGTCCTTTTTCTCTTGTGAAAAAATCCAGGATCTGGTTTCACTTCTTAAAAAACCAGGATCCTGGTTCCCATTTGGTTTTGGTTCTGTGAAAAAAACCAAAACCTCACTTCTAGTTCTAAACCAGTTCCAAAAATCAGACCAGATTTTGGTTCAGTTTTTACCAACTGGAATTAATTGAAACCTGGGGTTCTAACTTCTAACCCTCCAAACTGGGTGCCAACCCAACACTGGTTTTTTAGTGTCTTTCCAGGACATATAGGTTTCCCCCCATGCAAAGGTTCCCATTGTTTTCAACATGAATTAACTAGGGGAAGTATCTATCTATCTATCTGTTCACACATCCATCCATCCTAGCATTTTGAATCTAGATTTTGAGTCTAATGGTGAAACTGGGCTCCACTTGTACCTAGAAGCACAGGGAAGTGGCCTTCAAGGCATCTTGCTTGGCAGTGCAAAGTGCCTTCAAACCATCTTCTTCACTGGCAGTAATAAAATGGCTTGTACACAGTACTTTCAGTTTGAACAGTGTGAAACTGAGTTTGGACTGGTAAATGTGCCACATGATTTATGGGACAGTACAATAAAATGACTTGTTTTGATTGGTCAGCTATAATGAGTAGCCTAAGTTGTCATTCACTTTCTAGTGTCCAATTTTTCATGTTTATAGTGTGACCCTGTATTGATGAACACATTTGATAATATTGCATGAATTTTAACAGGACAAATAGTACACCCATCTTTTTAACCAAAGTCTGAAATCCAGTTAAAATCTGATTTTATTGAATTTTTCCATTGATTCAAAAATTCAGCATCACCGGCACCTTAGAGGGTGGTCTAGAACTTATGAAATCGTCTTCATGCAACCTTACTCATCAAGGGCTTTCCACCACTACCAAAAGTACATCGCAATTTTCATGTAAGTTTTAATTTTGATTCCTTATTGAACATTAATTGAAAAAAGTGTTTAGAATTTCAATAACTCTTATACTAGGTCTAAACATTGCGAAACAACCTTCATGCACCTTACCCATCAAGGGCTTTCCAACAGTACTAAGAGTGCAATATAGAGCATCCTAGTTTGGGAGATCTGAACTTGACAAAACAAGCAAAACAAACAAACTACCTTCCTCTAATATGGGTGGGGATGTGGAAATGATCAACACTCTACATTAGACCGGGGTAAACACTAAACACTGGCGGAGGTTCAAATAGGGGGTGCGGGTGGAAAATGCCCTTTAAGTAAAAGATGAAAAGCTCCATGGGACTTTACAAAAACAGCCAAGTCAAAATGAAATTGGAAATTGGATTTGCTGACTTCTCTTTAATAGGCATTTTAGACACTCTCAAATCATGTTTCTTAGTATTTTCCATCTGAATTATTGGAGATGAGTGTAAAGAAGGTTGACTGATCAGGTACTAAAAAAACGACCAAAACCTGCAAACAAACAAACACAGTGAATTGCATGATTGCTCTGCTCTATGTGACAGGTTCAAACAAAATGTTAAAAATGGTTCAATAATTTGAATAGAAGATGGATTTGATAAAACAAAAGCTAGAAAATACAATTAGATCTCCAGCTATGACTCACAGATGGCTCACAAATTGGTTCTTGTACTCAAATCATAATTTTTTTTGGAAATCCTACATGCCGATGTGATGTCTCCTCTTCTTCTCTCTGGGCAGAGCCATTAGAGAGAAGTCCATCCTTCTCTTAACGTGGCCACATAATTGGATGCTGAAACTGGCAGTCGGGCAGGCACAATGAGAAGCTGCTTTGGAAATTCTTGAGACTGGCAGTCGGGCACAATGAGAAGTTGCTTTGGAAATTCTGGAGACCGGCAATCGGGCACAATTAGAAGTTCCTTTGGAAATTCTTCAGACCGACATGCGAAAGGTGTGGGAATTCACAGATCTCCTCAGGACCCGGCCCAATGGTGTGAGGTGGACCAGAGTTGGGGACTTACATAGTCCTCACAATCCATGCACCTGGCACTCGGGTGGGTCACTCACAGGTCTCCTAATGAGCCTGCCCAACATTGAGAGAAGCCAGAGCTTGTGCTCACGTAATCCTCACAATCCATGTGCATGCCACAAGGGTGGGTTACAAGTCTCTGTAATGAGCGTGCCAAACATTGAGAGAAGCCAGAGTTTGGACTCTCAAAGTCCTCTCAGAATTCACGAGCTTGCGATTAGCCTAGGCCAGAGCCTAGTCCCAAAATTACATTAAAAAGTATCTTAAGGCAAAAGAAGAATTATCAAAACTCAAATATTTTCACCATGCAAAAATATGACCTTCAAAAAATCCTCTAAAAGAAACCAGAATCCTTCAAGATATTATACCTCTATAACTAATCTCAAGTTTCAACACAAGCCAAAATACCATCTCTCAAAAATCCTTATAAAAATAGACCTATTACCTAGGGGCCAAAATCCCTTAAGCTACTATACTCTATAATGAATCTAAACACAATATCCTTGCCTTGGTAAGCAAAGGCCAACAAATGAGATGGCATGTTGCAGCCTTGGGTGAACCAGCACCCACACCCGTACCATTGTAAAATTTAGCAAATATCCCATTCTAAGACTAAATCAAGGTCTCTCCGGGTCCAAATTTAACATTTCCTGGGTTGAATATGGCCACTAAAAGGCCTACCCCTAGAAGGTGGAATTGTACCAATGTGGGTGCGGTGCTCCTGGTTCACCCTGGCAATGTTGCATACAAGAGGTCAGCATCACTAACCCTTGCAACCACGGTGAATTAACTTGAGAGAGCATCTCCAGTGGTGCTGATTATGTGACCCTGCAAAAATATTTTTCTCATCCAAGTTTAGTTATTTGCTTTTTTGCAACCCCACCCATTAAGGTGAAACTCCGACAGCAAATAGGTGGGGGACTACTAATAGCACACCACCTGAGACCTCAAAGAGTTAACGTGAACCTGAAAAAATAAAATTTTCATCCAAGTTTAGTTATTTACTTTTTTGCAACCCCACCCGTAAAAGTGAAACTGGGACAGCAAATAGGTGGGGGACTACTAATAGCAAACCAGCTGAGGCCTCAAAGAATTAACTTGAAAGAATGTTAAATTTGGACTCACAGACCTTGGTTTAGAATATCCTACTGATGTAGGTGCTGATTCACCCAAGGCAAGGACCCACCACCTCTTCTCCCCCTGTGACTTGTTACTTCTTGCTGGTAGTACCTAACACGGAGGTGCCTTGCACCATCCATTGGAGGAAGCCCACTACGACAGGGCCAACTCTCACTCTCCTGACTCATTACCTGCTGTGGGTAGCAGTGTTTTTTTTGGTTTTCAATTTTGTGAGGTAGATGGACTGGTGATCATCCACAAGAGGACTTAGCCAAATTTGGCTATAGGTCAGAGAAAAAAATAGATTTTTTTGAAACCAGGCTATATGCTAAATATGCTGCCAACATGGAACTTAGTAACCTATCCTGTATCCCCCCCTTTCTCAGCCCTAACATTATTAATTTAGTAACTCTCTATGTATGTGCAACTCATACAAAGAATTTTCCTGAAAAAAATGCTCTTAGTCGCCAGATTTCAGGAACAAATATCTGGATTTGCTATATTTACACATTAGGTTTCAACACGTTCCCTAAATGTAGGAAGATTCTTACATTTTTTTTACTTTCCTCTCTGACCTGTAGCCAAATTTGGCTAATTCCTTCTTGTGGATGATTGTTGGCACCCTTTTCTTTATTGGCGAAATTTTGCCAAAAGGAGAAATTTATAGTTAAAAATTAAAAAATTATGTGATTTTGGAGGTTCTCAATCGGCCAAAGTGAGAGAAAAAATAGTGTAAATCACCAGATTTCTATATTTGGTTTTCAGTGTGCAGCCAAAAAAATATAGAAGGATGATTAAAGATTTGTACTTCATATTTGGTTTATAGCCAGATTTGGCTAAATCTTCGTAGAGATGATAGGCACTTTTTCTACATCTTCCTGTCAAGGTTTTTTTTTGGGGCGGCGAACTCTCAAATTGTGGTGACCAAATTTCTTTTTGGGAAATTTTAAAAAGATTAAATTTGAAAATAATTGTTAAAATTTTGGAAAATTTTGCAAAACTTTCAAAATCATAAAATTGAAGAAAAGAACCCTGCTTCCTATCGATGAAGATGAATGAGCCAAATTTGGCTAAATCACAGACAAGAAAGTAGAAACGTTTTGGATCACGTTTTGTTCTGGCGACCTCCAAGAACTCATTGTCTAAAAATGGCAAATTTTCACCTATTCATCCTCAAAATATGGCTAATTTTGCACGTTTTTTCCCAATAAAAACCCTTTGCACTCTTCTTCTTCTTCTTCTTCTTCTTCTTAGGGGGTTTTTTTTTGGTCGAGGTGGTGCGAAATTTGGCCAAACAAAATTAAAATAAAAAACACTGGTATGGATACATCGCAAAATCGGTAAAAAAGAAAAAAAAAAACATGGGGGTGTAGACTCATCATTCTTTGTTCTAGCGACCTCCAGGAACTCATTGTCTAAAAATGAAGACTTTTCACCTTTTTACCCTCAAAGCATGGCTACTTTTGCACATTTATTTCCAAGAAAAACCCTTTGTGCTCTTCTTCTTTGCAGGTGTTTTAAAAAAAATTCATCATGGTGCAAAATTTTGCCACTTAAAAGTAAAACACTGGGGTGGATCAGTGGGGGTTTTTTTTTTTTAATTTTAATTTTTTCAGTTTTGTGATTTCAAAACTTTGGCGATTTTGGTAAAAAAAAAACTAAGCATGTTTTTGTCATATTTACACTCAAAGAACGGAAATTTCCAAATTTTTCGAAAAACATTTGTGGCCAAATATTAAATAATCAAAATATTTTTTAAAAATAATAATTTAATAATAATAAAACCCTGGGGAGTGAACCACTAGCGTTTCTGGAAGGAGCAAAAAAATTTAGTACAATCACGAAAAACACTGGAAAGAGGTTTGGGGGCGGGCGGGGTAGGGAAGAATGTCGATTAAGATGATGAGAAAAGCAATAAAAGTACATCATGCAGATTGCTGACGTTGAACAGCTATTTATGGCACGTTGTCTAACAGGCCTACTACTCCTAAGAAGAAGAAGAAGAAGAGAAACAACATCCACAACACAACACAACCAACCATTACGTCTCAAGAAGGCAAGAGGACTACAGTTGAGTCAAGATTTTCGCAGAAATTTCAATCAACGGAGTAGTAGTAGTAGTAGTAGTAGTAGTCTTAGTCTATTACTCACAGACTCTCCCAGACTCCCAGTTAATAAGAAACACAGCTTCTCCTCCTCCTTCTCAGTAGGCTATACAACACTCCCAAATACTTTTTTTTCCAATTTACACACGGAGAGGTTGTGAGTGAGAGAGAGAGAGAGAGAGAGAGAGAGAGATCTGAAGCTGAGTTAGCATTGAGCATCATCTTGTTCTAACACTATTCATTCATTCTTGTGACTGGACTGGACTAGCCTGGACCTGACTGGACTGGATTGAACTGAACTGCACTGCACTGCACTGCCTGACCAACCCCTAGTGGCGTTGTTATTGTTTTCTTTTGCAGAACCAAAGTTCGGAATCCCTCCCTGAAAATCTTGATATACAACGTTCTTTCTCCCAGGTTGGTTTAAAGAGTGGAAGGGAAAAAGAAAAACAGGTCTTGTAGCCAAGCAGATTGAAGGAGTTGTGGGGCTAAAGCAGAAGAAAGAAGAAGAAAAGAAGGTGAGGGTTGTAAGGAGTTTTGTCTGGTTTTCTAGCACTGTGTGTGTGTACAAGAGAGAAGAAGAAGGATTTATTCAAGCTTGTGACTTCAGTTGCAAGAGGAAGTAAAAGAGGAAAATGGGGTTGCAGAGGAGTTGAAGACGTACATGGAATGGGGTTTGTTATGTTCCTGAGATTTGTGAACTTCAACAAAGTTTGCTTGGAATTCCCTTTCTCATTTTTAGGTCTTTGCAGGTAAAGGAGTTCAGAAAACCCACAGCCAGACACTGCGAGAGAGAGAGAGAGAGAGAGAGAGAGAAACACACTCACTCACACACAAAGAGAGATTTCTCACCTCATTGTTCAACTGGTTTTCCAAGTCTAAGGGGCACTTGTCCTTCAAAGAAAGCATGATGGGATTAGAATTCCAGATTCTGTCTTCTTCTCTGCAGCACGAAAGCCAGTCAGAGGGAAGGAATATCGGGGCGGCAGCAGCAACAGCAGCGGGAACTTTGAAGCAGCAACAATCGAGTAGTACTAACAAGACTTCCGGAAAGAGATGTGCGTGGATGCTTTGCAATCAGTTGAGAAAGACGTTGGGCGACAAGTTCGCTGAGAGATTCAATGAAGTACAGGTGGCGGCCAGCAGCAGTGCTATGAAGTACAACTCCTCGGAAACACCTTCTTCGGATATGTCCTCTTGCTCCTCCTTCACGAAATTCTCACAGGATGAGGCTGAAACGCATTCTTTTCAAGGGCCGCAATCTGATGTATGGCCGGAAGTCTCGGATCCGCTGAGCGGCCTTTCTGTGGAGACTAATACTTTGCGAGGAGGAGGAGAAAACTCGTTGAGTGAGCAGGGAAGTTGTGTGACTGAGAGAATCGATTCTTCTCCATCTCCAGCTTCCTCCTCATATCGTGGCACACATCTTCCTTTACCCAATCTCTCTCTTCCTTCCCGTACAAGGGAGCCCACAAATGTCGGAATTCTAGACAACATCACCAACAGGTCTCAGACGCTTGGTGGTGGCACCACTCCCCTGCTGCAGCAACAGCAACAGCAACAGCAGCAGCAGAGTCCCTCGTGGCCCCTAAGTCCACTATGGGGTGGGAAGCGTGTTTGTGGCACTCCGCCTGGCCTTCGCTCCCAGCAGTTCATAAACGGCTCTAGTGCTCTCCCTCTCGACGAGAACGACTCTGAAGATATGTGTATCTTTGGTATTCTTCAGGAAGCTGCTAGCTCTGGGTGGGAGGAATCCATCGCTCCCTTCTCAGCCATGGACTCCCCTGCGACAACACCAGAATCAACAACAGTTCACGTTGATCACCAACCGGTTGTAATGAAGCAAGAGCCTAGCCCTGCTTGCCACGAGAATCCACACCCACGTTCTACATCAGGAGCTCCTGGAGCTTCAAATCACAGAACACCAGTGAAGCCACCACAACAACAACAACCCAAGCAGCATTTTCGGGGCGTGAGACAAAGACCTTGGGGGAAGTATGCAGCAGAGATTCGAGACTCTGCACGGCAGGGTGCTCGTGTCTGGCTGGGGACCTTCGATACCGCTGAAGAAGCAGCTCTGGCTTATGACCGAGCGGCTCTGAAGATGAGAGGCTCACGAGCCCTCCTCAACTTCCCGCTCCTTGCCACCACCGCTCTGTCAAACCCTGCTTCCATGGATGTCCCTGCAGCTACCTTGTTGAAGAATCTAAGGAACCCAGCTTCAACAGTGGCAGATACAGCAGCTCCAATGGTTTCTTCTGTGCAGCCCACCTTGGCCACCATGGTCACTACACCCAGTGGCAACAGCAGGTCCTGCAGCAGAGGTCACAGCAAGAAAAGGTCTAGGGATGTTGAAGAGACTGTGTCTCAAATGCAGCAGGAATTGAATTCAACACAGAGCAAGCATGCACGCATGCAGGGATCATTCCCTGATGCTGCTGCTGTTCAAGAGCTGGAATCCAAGTACCTCGAAGACCTGATGTCTTCACTCTCATCTGACATACAGCAGTAGTACTCATAAGAGGACTGCAGATTCTTCAGAGGGTTATTTTACCATGCAACCACCCATTCTTCTATGTAGACTTAGTAGCTACAATAACACCACAACACAGTTTTGGTCGTGATTCAGATGATGTATTTGAGATTCTGGTACATATTCGAATGAACAAACCCATGGAGAAAGCCTAGTACACACTGGAGATGCTCATGTCTGAACCTCCTCAGTGCATCTCATCAAATGTCTATTCAAGACTTTTTGTACAGCATTGAATTGTGGGGATGAGCCCTGTACATGCAAAGCAACCGAAATTCTGGATCCACAATGTCTGTGTATACCACAAACGCATACCACATGCAAACACACACACACACACACACAAGTTTTCTGATGACATGATACTACTCTCTGCAGTGAGTTGAATATGAGTATATGGTGAACATCTGATGCATTCTCCTCTCTGATCTTTTTCAGATTGTGAATTGGAAGTCTCTCTTTGTTTTGTGTTTAGCAAGACCACGTGTCTCTCCTTCCTTCAAAATCTGTTGGCACCTTGCCTGAACAAAGAAGGTTTCTGAAGAAGGGGGAGGGTTGTCTGCACATTGGATTGCAAACTGGCAGTCTAGTCTTTCACATTGGCAGCTGGTGGCTCTTCTGCTTCAGCAAAAACTGCAGATTGATTCTTCACAAAGTTGACCTCACATGATGAAGCTAACATGCTTTCCTGATGATTATAAAGAGTTTGTTATGCCAAGGGCAAAGCAATGAAGATCTTTTCCACACACACAGCAACAATGAAATCATTCTTCACACTGGGCAATGGAATATCACTACACCACAAGCAAGGAATAGATCTCCTCCAAACTTATCACATTTTGTTCACTCTTATTGCATCAGAACCCTGAGGGAGGGGGGTTGAAAGTTTGTCTGAATCGTTTCTGTGAGGTTCTCTAGAATGATTCCTACATCTTACTTATAAAGAGTCCTACCTCACTTGTTCACCCAACAAAATGTTCTTGGCCTGGTGTTTTTTGAAATTTGGATGGCAACCCGCGGCTGGTGTATAGACAGTGTCCTGTTGTGAAGTAGATTATCCTTTTCTGCAGCAGTGGATTGCAGGTGAAAATGTAGGGTGATTCAGAAAAGTAGGTTAGAGGGTGAGTGAATTGTACAAGAGGGCAAAGAAAATCTTGTCGTGACACACATGAGCAGGAATTGGTTTGTGTCTCCTATCCTGTCAGATTTTGAGCTCACATGGGATCCAAAAATCAAAGTCAGTATGAAGAAAAGGGGATCAGAGTTGGTACATGAAGAAATGTATCTGAAAAGAATGCCTCTTTTCAGAATTCATTAAGAATTTCAGTCTGCATGTCCAAGGATTACAACTTTTTATGGGATGCTTATCTGTGACCAGTCAAAGGACAATACCACTTCAGTGCACATTTTCTCTAGCTGATAGAAATATTCTGATCAAGACTTTGCCCTGATGAGAAACTGACACAAATAAACAAGCAATTCTCTCTCTTGTTTCCTCCTCTGTTGATGGGCTTGATCACACCTCTGATCTTACCACATCAAAAAAATCCAAATCCAGTTGTACTTACGTCAGTTGACATGCTAGAGAGCATAAAGGGCCATTTGCAAGAATATCCAGACATCACACTTCAAATCATGTGCACTAATCATTTATTGTTGTGTGTATGAAGTGAGGTCTGCAAGTTTAGATGAGTGCAGTTGTTGCCAGTGAGAACCAAATGGCCTTCTCTGAAAGGAGAGTATTGATTGATGATCATCTAACAACTTCATAGCACAGCAATGCTGCAATTCTGTCAAATGCTATGTGTGTTGCACAAACACTAGCGTTCCAAGAGTTCAATTTCAGAATCCACTCTTTCAGAATGTACTTTTCGTTTGAGATCTATGGTTTCCAATCTTATTCCACCATCTAAAAGAGAAGGATAAAAAGAGTACTGAACCTGCATAGGCTCATCTCTGGTGTTTATCAATGTGGCGACAGCTCAAAAATGACAAAGTTGGCCATTGCTGCTTCGATATCAAAATGCCTCAAAGAGTAATGTTTGCAGGTAGTCTAGGAATCTACACTGTTGGATTACACTAGTAAGTGAGAGTTTTGCTCTACACTGGAGATTGATAGCTGAATTTTAAACCTATGTCTCCCACCTACTCATGGGAATACCCTACGTATATGCTTTGTATATTTTGATCTCTGTCTGTGTTTCCTCGTTCTCTTTCCTCTCTTGTACCTGGAATACTTACTAGTATATGTTGTTGCAGTAAAGTGTATGTTTTGGTTTCTTCAATGTGCGTCACTATGATTATTTCTATTGTAGATTTACATTTTTCTCAAGATTCCAACAGGTTATGCACCCACAACTATGTCTATATGGCGCTATGCAAAGCATTTCAATGTATTCTTGAGAGAGTGTTGTTTACAAGAAGGAACTATGAATTCAATACCTGTAGGCAAAACAGGGGAATTTGGGTCTTCAAGGGCATTCAAGTCATGTTATGGTAGTAGAGAAACTTTTTGGTGAGAACTTCTCACTTGTGAGATGACTATTTTGCCCAAAGCAAAGAAACTTTGGCAGATAGCTTCAGGAAAAGAATTAAGAGAGGAAGCAAAAAACAAAGACGAGTGGGATGATCTTTTGAGTGTTGCAAGTATGTACATCACACAAGGAGTAGACAAAAATCATATTTTAGTTGCTTAACTGTAAAACCTCTGCACAAATGTGGCAGAAGCTTACTTTTGTTCATGGATAGAATGCTACTGAGAATGTGCATGTGCTCCAAAGCAAGATGTATCTTCTTAAGATGGAAGAAGGAGATTATATTTCTAGCTATTTTAGCAAGATTGAAGTGATAGCCAAGTAGTTGAGTGATTTGGGAGCAAAGATGGCCGAATATGCAATCATTGCAACAATAATATGCACTTTGCCTCCAAGTTATGAAAATGTCCTAGATTCATGGGAAAGTTTGCTAGTCATTGAGAGAACCTTAACTAGTTTACATGCATGTTTATTGAAAGAGGATTTGAGAAAGGTTAGAGGTACTAGTGATGATGTGAGTGTAATTGAGAAACATAAAATAACATAAAATGAAACACACTACTCCAATCTTGAAGCCATATTCAAAATTAACTTTGTCAAATTTTTATTATTATTCATGTTGTCATAGAATTTAATGAAAATCATCATAAAAAATTTAGATGAATTCTAAAAAAAATTTGGACTCATAATGGACTTTTGAAATGACAACACTACTTTTATCACACAAAAAAATGAAAAATGTGAACTCAAAAAAATGTCAAAGTAGTGTCAAACTAAAAATTAAAAAATAAAGAATCATCAAATGAAGAATTTATTAATGAAATGCATTGAAACTTTCTTAATATATCAAGCCTTATGTTATAATTATCAAACTTACAACTTTGCTTTTCACCATGATGACAAATTTTGAATTGTATCAATCATTAAGGAAGTCTAAACAATGTTAGAATCCAATATATAATCATTATGTAAAATTCAAAAGGATTTTTTGAATGGTTCATCACATGTGACCATAAAATATATTAAAATGTATAATTTTTTTGAAAATATTTGGTGTAGGTTTGAGTAATAAAAAACACATCCAAATTTTAAGATGTGCTAAAAATCATTATTCAACATGTTTTTTTGTATGTAAAAGGACTTTCCCAATGTAATGAAAGGAGTTCAAATTCATGGGATTCCAATTTCAAGAGTACACAAACAAAATTTGAAAAGATGAACAAAGAATTCATTAAATACAATTGATGGCGGTTCTTCAAAGTAGTGGAAGCACAATTTTTCATTACACTTAACAACTACTTTGGTTCCTTTTATTGTGACTACACCCTATTGTTACATTGTGCAATGGGTTACAACCTATAAAAATAATGAAATTTCATGTGCATATGGCAATAGATATAGTGCTTCTATTTGTGCACAACAAAGAAGGATATGGCAATCAAGCTTACAAAAACTTATTGATGATGGCAATGACATTTGCATTCATAAAGGTGCAATATAACAAAAAGCTTCATGATGTCAAGTTGAAAGTATGAATGGGTAGACCCACTAAAAACCACCTCAAAAAATGGTTAGAAAAGCAAAATTGACCAAATAATATTCCTAAGCCCTTTCCTTTAAATATTTTCACAATTACAATTGCATTTTATCATGTTTAAATGGCATGCCAAAATATATGGTTTTATATTTTTCATTGGAATAAAAAAAGGTGAGAATTATTACAAAATTGTATTATTAATTATTGTAATCCTTTCATGAATCATGCTCTTAGATTTGAAACTTCATAACTAAATTACATTTATTTAGTTAATTATCTAATCAAAAAATCAATAATATACCATTTAAATACATTTGAAAATATATCCAAGTTTTTTTTTTCCAAGCCTTGTTTGAAAAGTGTTCTTAACCAAAAAGTTCAAAGAAAACAACAAATATGACATTCTTGAAACTTTTTGTAAACGTAGTGAATAAAAGCCAATCTTCTGTCATGTAGTTGGACAACTCATTTCTAGGTGCAATATCTTGACAAGCTTTTAAAAAGAACGGCATGACCCTCTACCCATTGGGTATCACAGGAAATTTTATAAAAAAAACAAGTGAAGTTTTTACACCATGTAATGGTGTCTGGGGCAAGCTTTTTCAGATTTGTGCCCACCTTCAGGTCTATCTCCAGGGCCCTTATTCCAGTAAAGCTCTACCCCTTGGACTTTACCGAGGGCGTTTAGAGTTCAATACAGATTAGACGAGACACAATGAGGAAGTGAACCAAGTATTAGGATTACTACAGGAAACACATGTCCATAGATCCAAAGGATTGCTCTTTTGCATGTGGTCGCAAAAGCTACCAGGTTTTGAAGATCATGCTGAAATCAAACTCCTTTATTGAAATTGCTGTTGAAATTCTCTCACACTCGTGAGCTCAGAATTTCCAGAATTGACACTCACTCACTATTTTGCAATCCAAGAGACAAACATAGAGAGCAAAGGAGCAGGAGTGGGAGAGAATTTCAACTGTGTGTTGAAAAGCATAGACATATACATAGCATAGATCAATACACTTGCTTTTGAAGGTTTCTGATGAAGCTTGCTCGATTTCTGAACTTTTCAAAGTTTCTGAAGATTTGGGGATCATTGAGCTCGGATTTGCAATGTCAATCACATGACTAGTAAAGTGTGAATGGGGAACAACACAACAGGGAGCAATTGCATCCAATGATGTGAAAGAGGAAAGTCACTCTTTCCATATTTTATGGAACATTAGTGTGGCTTGTGCTGTTGGCCCGAGTGCAAACTTGTTACCCAATTGATTCCTCCTTTCAAAACCAGTTTTTGTAACTTAGTTAAATTTCCAATGATTAAAAGTACTCTATATTTGATATCTCCTGCAACTTAACTCTAAAAGTTTCCAAATCACCTTCATTAACTCCTACTCACTGAGGGCTTTCCAACAATACCAACAGTGTGCCCAAATTCCCATATAAATTTTAGTTTTGATTTAAATGAATTTTCAATGGAAAAATTATTCAATATTCAATAACTTCTCCACTGTAGGTTGAAATGCTATAAAATCAACTCATTACACCCTTACTCATCAAGGGTTTTTTGATAATATCAATATTGTGGCAAGAGGCATTATAGCTTCAGAGATCTCAACATACCAAACAAAACAAAACAAAAAACAAAAAAACTGAACTACCTTCCTTCATAGATAGATGTGAGATATTCCTAAGGAAGTCGTTCTTTGCATATTTACATTTGATGGAACATGTGAAGTAAAGAGGTATGTTCTGATATGCTATGAAATAAAATAATATTTATAAAAAAATCATCTGAAAATTGAGAATATTTTAAATATATTCTATGTATTCTCATAATTAAATTCTAAGCACTCTATTTGTATAAAGATAAATTATAAATTATTCAATAAGTTGCAAGGTATATGTTTTTGCACATCATTTAGAAAAAGAAAGTAAGTAACTTCCATTGAACATACTGGCACAGTTCAATGGACGTGCTTTTGAAGGTTTTTGAAGCTCAGAGATTTCACAACTTTTGAAAGTTTCTGAACACTTTGAGATCGATGAACTCGCAGTCAATCTGAAATCGATGAACTCACATGTTCAACGTCAATCTCTTGAGAACCCAATTGCGAATCAAAGCAAACCGCGCATCAAAACGCAAAATCAGAATCAGAATCAACGAGAACAGGGCAAGAATCATCTGCGGCGAAAACGTGAAGAAGCTGAACAACCATTCCTTTTCCCGGAGACCCGCCATCTTTTTTCTTACTAGCCATTGGATCCAGGATAACGCTCATCTCGACCGTCCAAGTGGAAATCGCAAGTAAATTGTTCGGTCGCGCCATACGTCCGGCCACACACTTTTGCTCTAGATCCTAGTCCCCGAAAACCCACTTTGAACCGTCCGATGATCCTGTAGCAAGATCGGTCCGTTGAATTTAACTACAGTTAGCCGTTTTCTTCTACTTTAGAAAACTTAGGTTCAAGAGGGTAAAACTAAAAAGGCCTGGTTCTGTAGCATTGGGTAATGAATTTACTAGTGAGTAAAATCAAATTAGGTAACTGAGTTTACTTTATTCAGCCCGATCTATTCACGACGCGATTAGTCCACGTCGCCACATATTTCGATCGACTAGACTCATGCGTAGCCACGTGGCCGAACCAGAAGCAGAAGCCGATGATCGATCGACTGATCGATCTGACACGTGGAATGGTTTAAAATTGAGATTAAAGAAAAGCGAAAAGGTCGAACTAAGTTAAAAACAAATTAGCCACAGGCCGCCGGGCTTGCACTGGATCGCGGGCCGGGTCGCGATATGGGAACCCGTACTTGCATCCACCCTTTCTTCCTTCCCTCGCCTTACCGCACAACTCCGGCGGTGTCGCACCATCTGTCTTCCTCCGCCATTGCTGGCTTGTCGCTGCGCCATCAGTTAAGGTTTTTTCTTGCCTCTGCACTCTTGTGAAAACATTTGGATCTACTGCATCATACTTATATCCTCTCTCTCAGATTTAAAAAAAAGAATTCGCCCTCGTCTGTTTTGCGATTTTTGTGGCTTTTTGAAGTCGAAGGAAGCTACTCCAGGAGTGAAGCTCCATCAAAGACTTCTGTCCCATTTCCCTGTTCCCTGCTTGATGCAATTGAACGCAGGCTTTGATTCTGCAGCTTCAAAGCACACGAGTATTGTTCTATACCGTTGTTGTCGCAAGAGGAAGCTTCCCTCACCTATTTCCTCATGAATCGTCTTGTCTCAGGTGGCCCCGTACAAAGTGAAGATTCGGTTTCTGCTTGCGAAGCCATCGCTTATTACGGTCCAGATTTTCGAACTCTATGTTTCACTGGGAGCAATCTCGCCACTGAAATCGCATATTGAACCGAGGTGATTTCGATTGTGAAGTTTCTTGACTGCTGAACTGGCGTTGAAGAAGATTTTCTTTAGTCACAGATCAACATTTGCGGCCTTGAACAGCATAGCTATTAGATAGATAGCTCTGCAGTCATGGATATCTTGTGCTCGTCTTTCACGTGGTTGCGTTCTCGAATTCTGTGAAGTGTTTGTGATAGTTATAGTTTAACATGGTTCTTATTTCGTGACAGTTGATCATCATGGGATCCTGGGAGGAGATTGCGGTGAGATGGACGAGTCTGAAGATCTTGAAGCTGATGGAGACAGCAGTTTCCGTGCCTGCATGGGAGTATTTTTCACTGTTGTCCTTGTTGACATTAGCCTGGCTATATTTTGTTCTGGATTTTCACTTCCTGGCAGACTTGCTGCGCGGTCTGCGAGGTGATCCAGTCCGCCTGTTCTACAACTCCAAGTCGAAGATCCCAGCTCAAGTTTTGCAGCAGTGCAGGGTCCTGAAAGAGAGGTGCATTTCCATCACTTTCACTGGCAGCAGTGATCAACTAATTAGAGCAAAACAGATAAACTTCTGTTGCAGCCTGATGTGGTTTTGTATCATGGTTGGAAACTGCAATTTACATTGTGACCATGTTTGGCAGTTTTGCTCATGGTTTGACTCCAGATTTCACTCCTAGTTTGATCCACAAGTGCTGTTTGATGCACCCTTTTGTGATGCTAAACTGTTGTCAGTCTGTGCAAGAGGGACTGAGAATATATCTTCCAAGTTTCTTGTAATGTCAATCGATACTGAATGTTTTGTTTGTAGAACCAGGGAAGGGTTTAGGGTTTATGGTGCTTTAGTATTGTTTGTAGTTCTGGTTTTGCATAATTGACGATGATGTTCTGGTGCACTGTCCATCAGATATGTTGTGACACCATGGCTAAGCAGTCCACATCTACAAACTCTGTTTCTCCATGTCAATGGCAGACCACCTCCTGTCAAATATGACCGGTACAATAGTAGATGATACTCTCTTTTGCATATTATGGGTCCAGGTGTTTGCAACCCTGCAGGATGTGAAACCATACATTGTGTATTTTCTTTTGCCCAGTTATGTGTATTGATCACCATATGTTCAGATGTTTGGAAGTATTGCAAAAGTTGCTCTGGTACTGGTCTTGCTTCAGTATTGATTGTTTGGTTGATCATACAAAGAAAGTGTTGTTGTGGTATGGGGTGGAATGTATATTACAGACAGCTCTACATCACTGCAGATGGGGGTACTATAGGTTTGGACTGGGTTATATCCCCTCATGGTAAGTCTGCTGCTCAAAATCATTGAAAGGTCCCTTGGTTTATTTGCAGTGAGTAATTTGATGATGATTCTTGTGAACTGACATATATGCTGAGGAAATTGAGATGTGGAGAGAAAGTGGATTGCAGCTGTTGATGGTGTGGGGATCACAAGTGCTCCACAGAGCTCAGCCACGGATGAAACTCCAATGGTTGTCATCATCCCTGGCTTGACAAGTGATTCTGATGATGCGGTAAATTTACAGGACACAAGACCTCATCCAAGTTATGTACTATTTCAATCACAGTGCAATGTTAGGATCAATTCTTTTCAGTCCTGTTTTGTGGAGATATTCAGCCACAATTCCAAATTTTGGTCAAATGTGTTCATGGCTTATGCAATGGGTGAATTTGGTGGGAACAGTATGTGAAGCACATTGCATATTCCTCAGTTATGAAGGGCTGGAGGACATTGGTGGCCAATCATCGGGGACTTGGAGGTGTCTCCATAACGGTGAGTGTCAAGATCTGTTACTTTAGAAGTGATAAGCTTTGGAGCATGCTCAAGCTTACAACCAGTCCAGCAGTGGAATGAGCTTGGTGCCCTTCATCTGCATGGACACAAATGAAGTAAAGATATATGTTTATCCTTATAGGTCATAGGATATGATTAAGAGAGGAGAAAAATCTGTTAGTTCCCAACCCTCTTCATTTATCTATTGTTGTGGGCTATTCACCTAGTTAGGGCCTCTTTGGTCAAAAGATCAATGACTGAATTTGTTTCCTGAATGCTTGGTCCAGTCAGACCGGTTCTACAATGCTGGATGGACAGAGGATCTGCGGACAATCATCCATTATGTGCATGAGAAGTATCCACGAGCACCTCTTTTTACAATTGGGACCAGCATTGGTGCCAATATACTAGTAATTGCTAACCATCCCACATCCTTCTTGCTTCATTTGCTATCAAGGAAATTTTCACATGAGTTTGTGATCTTTATTTCTTTTGCAAACTGGTCAAGTGCAATGTTTAGAAGTGCACACTGCATTTTGTTGGAATTGTTGTTGAATTGGGTCATTTGACAGCAAATTAGTTGATGGGAAATTATTTCACTTGTTTGATGCACTCTCAGATCCTTTTGGGAGCATTGTGCAGGTGAAGTACCTGGGAGAGGAGGGTGCAGCTACACCTGTTGGTGCTGCAGCTGCTGTTTGTTCTCCTTGGGATCTTGTGGTATGTCCAGATTTACAGTCATCCTGAAGGAAATAGGTAGTATAGGTATTGCATGTGACTGGATGCTTGTTGTAATCGGAATTGTTTGGTGCTTATTGTCTTTCTGATGTGCATGGTGGTGGCGGTGGCAGGTGTGTGACAGATTCATGTCAAGGAAAGCAGTTCAGAAAATCTACAACATGGTTCTGGCAACTGGACTGCGTCAGTATGCTAACATGTACCTAACCTAGACCTTTTAATCCAAATGAATTGAAAAGGTGTGTTGGAAACTGTCAATCTGATTGTTAGTGGCTCAAATTGCCAAGTGATTACTGTGGGATGGAAGCTTGGTACTTGTCTGTTTCCATTGGGACTAATTCCATGAGTTTTGGAGGAATCCACTGATCGTGTTGCACTTGGACATGTGTGAAAGGCACCAGAGTGTTATGACACGCATTGCAGATTGGGACCTCCTAACCAAGGTCAGTGAACAGTATTGCTTGATTTTCAGTGTAAGGGTGGTGAAGACATTTTGGTTCTTAGTTTCCCTTTTGGTGTCAATGTGACAGAGTAAAACTGTTCGTGATTTTGATGAACATTGTACTCGGCACACTGGGAAGTATGAGGTATGGATCAGCATTCCTGCTTGTAGAATTGTCAACTGCCTTGACATTGACAAAGAGTTCCATGATGGTTTAGGAAACTTCATAAGGGTGAAATGTGACATACTGCTGTTAGCACATTGTTTCCTTACTTTAGTATACCTCAAGATATAACTCACCTGTGGCAATAAACTTTGGGCATTGCCAGTACTCCATTGGATGCAAAACATTTCTGGTTTATTGCTTTATGTGATGGATTGCATTGAGATTCCGTTTTGTTCAATATGGAGAGCAGACTGTGGACACATATTATCGGCATTGCAGCAGTGCCTACTACTTGGCAAATGTGGCAGTTCCTCTCCTCTGCTTCAATTCCTTGGATGATCCAGTATGTACAAAAGAGGCTATACCCTGGGATGAATGCATGTAAGCTGTTGGCCTTCTTTGTGCTCCATCAAGGATATCAGATAAATTTACAAAAGTAAATGCTCCTGAATACAGTCAGCAGTTCTGGCCTTTGTAACAGTAGGGATGGCATGAAAGAAGAAAGAAATCTGACCTTTCTTGTTCTGTTAATGTTTAATGCATACAGTGCAAACCCAAATGTGGTGCTGGCAGTGACAAAGCATGGAGGTCATCTTGGGTTCTTTGAAGGCATAACAGCTCACAGTGTCTGGTACATCAAAACTTAATTGTCTCAAAAATTGGCTTAACATTGTTGAAACCCTATGGTGTCAAAAGACAGCCAAGCAATCTTGAGTTCACCTTGTCAAGCTGTTAAAACAAAAGAATGCTTGGTGCAGGTGGGTACGTGCGTTGACAGAGTTCATGACAGTGATGCTTCCAAGCCCTCTTATGCACAAACAATCGGAGGTAAAGAGCTCTTGGTTGATTGCTGTTCTCATGTGTTTCTTTATTATAAGACTGTTGTGATAATATCATGCAGAAGCTATCAAAAAGCTCCTGCCAACCTGCATATATGCAAAGTGTCAGATTCATTTTGGTTCTTCACAGGAATTTAGTTTATGAAGGACTCTGGTCAGATGTTCTGAGTATGCCGTGAATTTTGGTCATGAACTCTGAGTTTTGTGGCTAATGAGCAGATTTCTGTCTCCAACTTGAACACTGCACAAGGATCTGATCTTGACAAAGGACCATACTTGAGGATGTCAGATAGTGGTGAAGTGGCAGCAGAGGATTTGCAACCAGCAAGTTTTGCAAATACAGGTAACCTGGCCTGTATATTATGAGCACAAACTGACCATTCAGCTCATGATCAAAGCCACAAATATGACTATGCAGGGGGAATTGTTCTGGTTTTGCAGTCCCCCTGTTAGTCAAATGCACACTGAAGCAAAGCACATGGTGGATTTGCAGGTTCATTAAACAGGAGGGAGAACTCTAGGGAGATTGCACTAGAGAGGGAAGACACAACCACAGGAGGAGGGTTTGGGGAAGGAAGGCAAATCACTCCATCTAGGGAGACAGGAGTGCAAGCTCAAACTGGTGGCCAGATCACTCTCTGTTTTAATGACCATTTGGAGATTATTGCCCTGCAGTCAGCCTTGTCACAGCTTCTGGGCCAGGTTTGCATGTTCACTCAAGACATCACTGTCCATTAGAAACTGCACTGAAATTTGTTGTAGAACAAAAGCTGTAGAGTGATGTTGCTTCAAAAATTCTCAGAATTCTATACATCTGGAGAGAACTGGTGCTGCATCTGGTTCTCCTGGTGTATAGAATTCCTCATCAGGCAAAGCTCCAGGGCATGACTGAAGATTCAGGGGTCTGCATGTGTCTGAAAGTATATCTTCAGCTGAAATCTTCCTTGCTTCTGATGACATAGTGCTTTCCAGCTGCAGTTAACCTTGGAGGTCATGGAGCATTCCAGTGATAATGACTTCACTGAGGTAAATAGATCTGATTTGAGGATCAGGCCAGAAGATTCTCTGGAAGTGGTTGTTGCAAACCATCTGAAGGGATCAGCAGTTTCAGCATTGCAAGCAATTGATATGCCTGTAACAACAGTGGTCAGATCTTCATTTACAGACCACAGAGGAGCAGTGATGACCTTGGCAGAGTCAAGGAACAAGTTTACAATCAAAATACCTGAGGAGTTGAGAGCTGTGAATGGACTTACAAGACAAGACAGTGCAAAAAATTTGTCAAACACAACTAATCGGAAGGGACCTGCCCAAAAAGGGAGTGGAAGGCGTCAACTGGAGTCCAATGATCGTCTCTTGAAAGGACTCATAGGAGTGGGAGCTCAGAACAGACGAATGATGTGGCTTCTGGTTTATGTTGCAGTGGTGACATCATGCCCTCTTATTGGCTCAGCTCTGTTTTTTCGAGCACGTGGACGAATAGCAGCTCTTACAAAGCGTTTGCTCAAATAGGGCCCATATAAGAAAAACAACATATCCAATTCTCATGGATGCATCTAAAACACACAAGCAGAAATATGAAAATTTGCATTGTTTCTGACATGGATTCTTCAGTAGGTGACACACTAGTTCTTGTAGTGTAGCCTTTGAGAATGCATGGTCATTGGTAACAGGTTGGCCCACAACCAAGATCATGAAATCATCAAAGATCAAATTTGAGGAAGACACAATGGCAATGGTATGGTGGAATTTAGTTGAAAGAATTATCCACTATGTCCATCTCACATTCTCCTTAATGGTTGATGTTGTTCACTCATGAACGAAAAAGGGAATGCTAATCATTATACTTGGGTGGAGCTAGCTGCAATGGAACCGTCATGAGTCAAATTGTAATTGAAATTGTGATTATAAAACAATGTAAACCTCAAAAGCATAAGTGTCAAAATAATTAATTTTTGACCCATATCAGTTTTGTTTGGTGCACTCGAATTTTGGCTTCTGAAACAGAGAATTTATGAACATCAGACTGTGTCACTATACTACCAGTGTATTGACCCTTGTACTATATTCGATCTTTGTCATTTAAGGGTTGTTTGTTTTAATTGCAGAGCTAATTACATCAATTAAAATCGGGATGGTCAATTTTACTAACAAAGTTATCATTGATATTATTGCAATTTTCTATTTTTATGGGTTAAATTGGTTTTTTCGAAATTTTGAAAATTTTCTCAATTTTAAGCAAAATTATTTTGAATTTTCAATCAATTGGAGAGGACTTTCTCAAAAAATATCTTCACATTGCATCTTTTAACTACTTCATATTGAATGTGAGATTCCCTTTGGGTAATGGTTTTGCAAAACTAATACACAAACAGTATTTCTAGTAGCTGAGCGCTGAAGCATTTCTGCAAGCACCATGGAGCATGAACACATTGCAACTTTTAGTTGGAAATACTGGCCTTCTAAGTGATGGATTCATCATCAGGAACTGCCAGAATTCAACATGAGATATTTGCCAACCCCCAGTTCATCGTTTCTTCGTTCTTTATCCCAGTTGTGAACAAACTGAATTTTAAAAGCTAATCAAGAAACTGCCAATTACTGTATTTCAAATCAAACAATGCAAAACTGACGAAGTATTAGAACATAATTCACAAAAGCTGCAGCCATTTGAAAAATAGAATTATTGAGATCAAGAGAAATTTTCATTGCTGTTGCATTACCTTCAACTCATCACCTTTTCATTGAGGATGAACCGGTTTTCATTAATATCTTAAATGCATATCAAATGGTAATGTTTTTCGGTACTTTATGCAGTCACCTGATCAACTCATATACCACCCATGTAAATTCTTGAGCCCCATCTGCAAAATTTCAAAGGCTTTGTTTACAGAAAAGTTTTAATCACTGTTACCCATGGATGTCTTATACTAAAAAGATGAAGAATATGAGAGTCCACTTTGTCATACACAATTAACAATACCTTTCTCCACATCCATCTGACAAAACCCCATCACCCCTCACTCTCTAATCCTTCTCTTTTTAGCACTGCCATCACTTTTGATGTCTGAAACTGTTTTCTGCTGCTTCTTGTTTGCACTGCCAATTCCTACTTTTCTCTCCTTTTTACTTTTCCCATTTGCAAGTGGTGACTCCTGAGATACCTTGATGTCACCTTCACTCCTACTTGACTGCTCAGTTTGAAGAACTGCAACTGCTTTCCTCTTTGCCTCCCGAATAGCCTGCCTCTTCTCTTCCCTGCAGTCACATACCAAAGGTTGCCAAATGAGTTTGTGGGATTCAAACCATACAAATATAAGATACATAAAAATGTAGAAGTGTCCAGAGTCTTGCTTGCATATTGCATAGCCCAAGGAAATGGCATCAGCTCATAGAACTTGGAACCCAAGTGTTAGTGAATTTATGCTGGTTTCAATAGTCTAACACACCTCATTCTAGATATGGCTTCTGCAGATGGTAGATTTTTCCGTGCTCGTCTGTCTAGAAACACCTTCTTTGCCTTCTTTTTCTTGAGACCATTCTGCTCTGCTACACCATCATTTTCAGTCATGGTAGTGTTGCCTTTGCTGTCCTGGTTGTCAATATCACTAGGAGCACCCCCATCTAAAATCCTTTCTGGAATCACCTCCTTGGCATCCATTTCTTCACCTGCAAACCAACAAAGAAGAGTCATTCCAATGAAATTCTCAACTGGTCATTGGTGTATGGTTCCTGTCATGTCCAGCCCCACCTTTCAGCTACAACTTGTACATAGCAATCTATGATCATGTGGAGGTGCACAACCCCCAGCTCATACATTCCCTCTCCTCTACAGGCCTCCTGGATTACAAAAAACCATATGCCCAGAAGGGACATATGACTCTCACCTTCATCTTGCATACCATCTTGATCAATAGTTGAATTGTCTGCTTCATGTGCACCTTCAGCTGAATTCTCATCTCTTTTAACCTTGTTGCTAATCTTTTTCAACTGGCAGGATGCAATACATGAACACAGAAAAACTGTGATGTCAGTTTCAACAGTGCCTCCATATTCTTTCTTTCCACAAAGGCAGGAACAGCAAGTGGTCACACTCAAGTATGCAAAGTAGGAGGAAATTCAAACCTTTGCTACAAAGAAGCCATCCATGTTATGTACATGTGGGTAAAAACGTCTTGTGTTCTTCAGTGTATGATGGTACCGATGCTCACGGAATCTTGTGAATCTGTGAAACACCAGGAGGCCCAACAAACCATTTATCAAAACACAGTTTTTTCCACAACTGAGTACTCCAGACAACTGCAACAAATCTACCACCAGAAAAATGATTCCTCTCTATTCCTATCATCCACATTAGTCACAACCTAACTGTGGGGATACTTTTGCACATGTTTGGAAGGAGTATACAGAAACATACCCTTCTCGTCCAAAGTCCAGACCACAAGGAACAAGCCTAACATCTCGTTTTCGAAGGGCATAGTCCACAACTGCCTCATTCTGCATCAGAGCACTTTTTTCTTAACAAGAGAAACAACTGTATTGCACGTGGCAAACACAATCTAGATTCACATCAAATTCATCCAACCACTATCCCCACCATATTGCAGCATAGCTCCTCAATCCATTACAGCATTCCATCTTAAGCAACTAGAGTGCAAACTGAACACCCTTACAAAATAAATTATTACCTCGGCCACCATGACAGAGCAAGTTGAGTACACAAGAAAGCCTCCTGTTTTGGAGTTTGCATCCACCATATCTATGGCAGCTAGTATTAGCTCCTGCCCAATAACCACCAAAGTGAAAAGTCAGAAACAGAACTCATCATTATGCACTCTATACTGTAATATACAATAAAGAAGTAGGAACCAGAAAATTCTTTGGTGAAATGACATGATATACATTGGTCTGCATCAAAATGTGAGCAAATAGACTACATTTTAAACAGAGTTGCAAAAAACAGCAGAAAACTGGAAACAAACCTTTTGGAGGAATGAACACTTCTGAATGTCCTCAACACTTTTTGTCACCTTTACTGATGCATCTTTTCCTACCACCTGCAAGAAAGTTGGAAGCACTGTGTCAGGGCATGCTTTCATGCTCTTCAACACATGCTTGCTCTTTGTTTTCATGCTCAAATTCCTCACTTGACACTTTCACATAAGGAACTAAAAATGCAAGAATGATGTCAAATTCAGAGAAGACATTGTAAGATTGCAAAAGAAACAAATGAATGCACTTACCCCTGTTCCACTGCATGGTGCATCCAGCAACACTCGATCAGCTGAGTTGGCTCCTAATTTCTTTGGCAACTGTACAAAGACAACAATTTGATGAAACTTCCTCAACTAATCTCTTCAAAAACAGAAATTCCAGCAAGGAAAATTATAAAGACCATCCTAGTGAAGACAGACCACATAAGAAGGCAGATTTCTTCAGGCCTCACCTGACGACCATCATAATTGCAAATAATAGTGTTCGTCACTCCCATTCTGTGGATATTGGCTGACAAAGACTTTATCCTTGGTTCCTTCAATTCGTTTGCAAAAATTACTCCTGACATGTGCCAAACCATCCAGACACAACAATCCAGGTCAATTGTGCATCAATTGATTCAACAGTCATGCCTTCATCAATTGAAAGTAATTTTGAGTTGCCCCTATTTGGCTCAAAATTAGATCAAATCATTTGCTATGTCAAGTGAGTCCAGTGATTCAGCACATTTTCCTTAGGTTATTGTTACTATGCTTAACTCCATTTTTCCAACCTGTCTCTCTCTGCCACTAGAGGAAAGAACCATCAGTGTAACTATGACATGAAACCCATCATGTATCAAAGGCTCATGTAAACCACATGCCCTTGATCTGGTTTTTGGTCTTCATCATGTGGATCCTCCTTACTATCAATATACTCAGCATCAAAACCAGCCAGCCAAATCTACATGCACACATAAAATGTCCTCCCATAAAACACACATTATCCTCTATCAGAAGTGCACAGTACTGTACTTTCTGAGATCCTAAAATTTAGACTCTGCCCTGAAGATCCAGGGAAAAAAATTTTACAGAGAGAGAGAGAGAGGAGCCATCAGTGTAACTATGACAAAGAAATACCATCATACAGCCAGACCCTTTAACACAAAGAGACCTGACTCTGGTCATTCAGTTTCATCATCTGACACCTCTCATACTTATCTAACAATGGTGTAGCAAAATCTAGCTGCTGTCCACAGAAAAGTCAGCATCTATATAAGTGGAAGCTTGAACAATTCTTCTACATCATAATAGAAAGGACATGGTAAAAAAACTGAGCCCAACAACATACTGGAGTGAGTGAACAATATACAAGCTCAAGGAATCACTCTAAATGTAACTTGTCACCAAAAGTGCTACTTAGAGTGATCCTCTAAATAAGTCTCAATTAGATTCTCAAAGAAATATATTGGCATTGGAACAACAAGAATCTGATTAAGACACTTTGGACACTCTGTTCAAATTGCACCAGAATGATACCATACCTGTGTTTTTCATAAGTGCTGCAATGTAGGTTGTCTTCCCTCCCGGAGCAGCCCTGAAAGTTGTATGTTACAATATTAGAAATTAACAAAAAGAGGCTGCAAATGCAGAACTCAAGACAAATTGAATTGGCCAACTACAGAATATCTGGAATTCAAAGGATGAGGTACACATACGCCATATCAATGATTCGCTCCCTTTCTTGAGGTGCCAATGCCATGACAGGCAAGAAGGAGGACCCACTTTGCAGCTGTCCAGCCACAAAATTAATAGTCAGTGGCACTCCTCAATATTTCAAGCATGGCAAGCTTGGGTGCTGCCCAGATCCAGTAACCCATAGTGAACATGCCTTACTGGCTGTCAACATTAAGAGTCAAAGAAATCCATACATGATAAAATACTACTGCACTACACATTAAGTATCCCAACAAGATCAGTCACACAGAAGGCCTTTGTAGAAAAAATACCATGTAATGACCAGCCATATACTCCGGAGTTGCACCCACAGGAACCTGGGAGTCATACACAACGAGACCCACCTGCCAGGAAACCAGATCCCCTTTATTGTGATCAATCAAAAGGCATGCCAAAATTCTGAGCTGGGCTAAACACACAATCTATAAATCACAGTAAAGGCAGAAACCCCACCCTGCATCAGGTAAGGGAAAGGAAAACAGTTGTATAATACTCACCTTAGTCCACTTCCCAAGAGGATCCAAATTTACTCCTCTATTGATCAGTACTTGGGCCAAATCTCGTCTCCGTGACTGGAAAGAACCAATGGAAAAATACATCACAACAAAATGAGTTCTTCAAATTTCTGCTGTGCAAATGCAGAGTTTCTAAGGTCCCTAAAGGCAACTGTCATGTCCAATGGAGATAAAGACTCACATTAGAAACCCTTCTTGCTGGCATGCATGCAACAAATGGCTAAACAAGAAAATTAGGTGAACAAAATGTATATTATCTTCATAAGAGGAACAAAAGAAAAGAAATAACTTAAAAGCATGCTCTATTGCTTGGGTGTTTGAAAAAGCTCCAAGTAAGTTAACAACATTGGATGATAAGGAAGAACATGGTCAAAGAAACTCCTAATTGTCAGATTTTGTTGATAAAAACCTAGGAAGAAGCAAGAAAAACTTGTCCATTGAAAGAGTAGTCACCTTCAGAGTGTTGGTCCGCAAGCAAATGGGACGTGGCTTCTCATTAGACTCCAAAAACTCAACAACTTCAGCTGCAGGGAACATCTGCATTCAATGCATGGATGTCAAAATGCACTGAATGGCATTGCTCACTTACCACATGGGTTATCAGGTTGTGCAGCACTGCACCACAAGGCAGGAATCAAAGGGTGATAAGAACTATTACCTGCAGAAATGTGTCAATAAGAAAGTCATTGTATCCATAGTAGGAGGCCAAATCAGCAGCCAGTTGTCTGACATAGTCAGTTCGTGCAACTCCATCTGGTCGAAGAGCCTTGAAATTAGACAGCACCCTAACAACTGTCACAAGAAGCACACAAGAACGACAATCAGAGTATTTTCAGGTGACAATTCAAGCCAGTATTCCTGAGCTCACAAAATCAGAATCTTTCCAGGTATCAGTTCAAGCCAGTATTCACGAGCTCAAGAAGAAGCAGTTACCTGCAGGATTCAATTTTTACGGTTGCCAACTCTTCTGGGTCATGCACTGTAGAGCCCACTGGAAAAAGGCTCTAAGAAAAATCCTAAACCCTAAACCCTAATCAAGGGTAGAACACTCACTGTCTTTAATGCGCCTCAATATGCTGGGAAGATCTGGTGGACCTTTTGCTTCTCGCTCCAATTCCTAAGGCACCAGAACAGTGGTTTAGGAGTCAAACAGACTGACATTTTTGTCAAGATCGTAGGGATTCAAAGGCTTCACCTAAGAGGCCAGTCTTCCACACCCGCTTTTAGAGCACTGGCAGAACATACCTCTGCAGTAGGGAGTCTGAAATCATCGGAGTCCCCCTGTATGTTCAACTGCATTCCTTCATCCTTAGCTTCTTCCGCCTCCCGGATTTTCTCCTCATCCAGAAGGCGAGATTTCTTCTCCACTTCCAGCTCTCCATCGTCGTCATCATTGCTCTCGTCTACAAAATAAAATAAAATAAAATAAAAATACTCCAACATCAACTCTTACACAGAAAGACTCCACAACAACCTCACAAGACCCACAGGACCCACAGGCATTGAGACTCACCAGACAAAGATCCTGCTTCAAGAGAGATATCGGAGTCACCATCACCCCCATCCCCATCTTCATATTCATCTATATCTTCATCATCATCATTCTCTTCGCTGTCATCATCGTCATTCTGCTTCGCCTTCAACCACTTCCTGTTCTCGTCAGTGAATCCCTGCTTACTACCTCCGGTCTTCTTCTTCGGCCTCAAGTCTTCGTCAGAAAACTCTTCACCATCGCTGTCCATAGGCAGCTTCGCCAATTCCTTCTTAGGGCGTTCCTTACTCCCATGTTTCTGAATCTGGAACTGAGCTAAGTGCCCGCCCTTCTTCTTGACCGGCGCCATCGCCGCAACCCGAAGAACTGTGACACGGCTACGAGAAACGGAGCCTGGTATCAAAGAGATTGCCCGATCAAGCCCCTGTTTTAGGGTTTGTAGAATTAGGGTTAGGATTAGGCTGCGAGCAAGAACGGCCGCCGTCGTAGGTACCTGCGTGCAGACTCCAAATCAATGTCGTGCCCGGACCTGTATTTATTTATTTTTTGGCTCTGCACAAGGGAAGAGACTACGCTTTGTGCAGGATTTGGATTTGGGGATAAAATTTTGAATGACTCATTGGCCAATGTGGAGATGACAAGTGTTCATAGAATGAAAATTTTCACATGCATATAATTTTTCATGTTTGGGTGGATGTAACCTTAAGTACATTAGGTTTTCAATGAACCCTAAAATAATGGCGGGAGCAACGCAACCGCTACCCCTTTTATCATAGCTTTAATTGTTATGAGAAATGACATGCTTTGATAGTCTTTTTTTGAGCTTTGGTGGATTTTTTGTTTTTTGTTTTGGACACCAAACTACTAGAGGACTTTCCTTAGACTCCACATGTCTACCAACTTTTTGCGAATAAAAACAATGGTGGTGGTGATGCACCCTTGCTTAGGTGGGGATTTAGATTTGTGTACATGCATGTTTTTTGGTATAAGAGTGGATTACTCCTTCTTTTTTGTTGCAAAAGAAAAGTGAAAAAGAAGAACCCAAAAAAAAAAGATGAAGGGAGTGATGGATGTAGTGAAATTTAGGCAGTTAGTTAAGCATCCATGGGAATGTAGGAAAATACGAAAGTTGGAAGAATGTCTTTGTCTTTTAGTACTCACCTAAGCTTGCCATCACAAACTTGCCACTTGTTGATCTACTATTCTTGAGTCTTTCAAAGCTCCAAACAAAATGGAATTTCCTTCCTTTGTTGAACATCTCTTGATGATGGGCCAAAAGTTGAACAATAACAATCGTGCAAACAAACATCAAAAGCTTGAGACCATTCTTTGGTACCTTTCCCAAAAGCTTGACATGTTGGGTCATCGTCATGGACATCTCGTTACTATTGTTCACCAGAGTGATTCTTCAACTGTTGTTATTGCTTGGGAAAAACTTTTTATATAGGCAATTGCACACTAAGGTGGACCAAAAATGGCAGATGAGGAAGTCTTTAATTTTCCTCTTGCAAGGTTTTTAATTTGAACTCTCGTTTTCCGCCTACTAACGTGGCTTGTTTGTAGGTGTTGATCATTTTTGAATTATGTGTGTGATGTAGGTTGTGCATGCATTAGCCACAAGCGTGGGCTTTGTAGTTTGAATCGTGTAAGCTTTTAGCAATGAAGTTGTGCATGCATGTATATCCAAGTCTATTTCAAGCATATGTGTTTAATCACATCACTTTATTTTGTAAGGCAAATTATTATTGTACACGATGTCAAGTATTATGCCATCTACTAGTGGGCACAATGATTGGAACAAGAAGGTAAATAAAGAAAGTGGGAGCTCTGGTCTTAATTTTAATGGGAAGGGTTTTGCAACACCATTATACGTTGAGGTTCCTCCATTGTTTTGTTGTAATGGAAGTTCTTCCTTTACAAGAAAAGAATTTGCAAAGAAGTATGACTTGTGTTCCATTAATTTGAATCCAAAACATATTAGGATACTAAAGGATTGTACAAAAGAGATTGAAAAGTGTTTTGGCCCTATTGTGAATAAAAACAGGTATCGTTACACTAAATGTTCAAATTTGGAATTAATTGCTACAATTGGAAAGCCCTAGATGATTATGCATTAGAATCCTCATGTTCTTGCTTCGAGGACCATATCTTTTGGGATGGTTAGAGACATTATTTGTGAGCAAAAAGGGATGAAATTAAATTGGGCGATGTATGCTAAATGGACCAATCCCAAACAGTTTTGATAAATGAGAACGAAAGGTTCAATTTGTGAAGATGGGTTAGAAGATTTTTTTTTATGAAGGTGAGCATTTTGAATATGATGAAGCACATGCATAAGAAATAAGTGAGTAGGGCTTGATAGTTTCGAAGACCCTACAAACATACTTGTTTTCACAAAAATTATTCACGAATGTTAAACAAGCTTTGGTTGTTGAAAAGAAAGGTAAAGAGGACATGGTTTTAGTTAATGTTTGAGCTCGCTCCCAAATGGAGGATAGGAAGAACCAATTAGTTCAAGGTCAGGCTAAACTTGATGCATTCCTTTTAAAATTAAAACGAGAACAAGCTATTGCAATCAACCCTATTGATTCTTTAAATGAGTGCGTTGAGAGTTTGAATAGACAAATAAGTTCTTAGAAAGAATAGTAGAGTATTTGAAATCTTTTGTTGATGAAGGTAATGCAAAATATGAAAAAATTCATAAGGAAGCTGAGAATGTGCACAACAACCTTACTACACTAAAAGAATGAATCGTCATTTATAGGTGACACAAGAATGATGTTCAAGATTTAATAGGAAAAATTATAAGGGGAGTAGGTTCTTGTAGAGGTTTGCAACCACAACCTTTGTTATTTTTTTAAGATGTTGATCCTATTTCAATAACATGCATTGCATTAGAAAACTGAGCATTCTATGGATTAGGGTTTGCTCCTGTTTGGGGTGTTCAATTCGCATCTTGTAAACATGTTTATCATGATTGGTGTGTTATGTATCACTTTGGAACTTGTAATAAATGTGTTCAGCAAGGATGCGAGGAGGAGATGCATGAAGCATGATGGCGATCTATGGGCTTGAAAAAGCCATATTTTTTGGTTCTCATTGAAGATGGAGGTATTGACACCGTCCAGTTGCTAGCACAACGATTTTGAGCACATCATGGAAGTGCACTTCTTTTAGTTTTTCTCATTCAATGAAAGTTTAAATTGTATTATTATGCATAGCTTGCATTCTCGATTCTCAAGACCTTGTTGTGTTAGTTAATGGGAGTCCTTGAAATAAATTTGGAAGTTCTCTTCTTATACAGATTGTGGTTTTGAAGTCCTTAATGTCCATTATAAGTTCTATGGATGCTTTTGACAATCTCCTAGTGTTCCATCAAGCCATGATAAAAGTAGATAATGTTCATGGCAATTATGAGTAAATTGACTATTAACAATAAAAGTATTTCCATTGTTCATTTTTTTGTATGACTCCATAAGTAGTCAATATAATTGTCTATCCTTCTCTAAGCTTTCATTGCATAGTTTGGTCATTGTTTTTTACTTACATATAATTCCACAAGTTGTGAACGAAGGTCCTTGGATATTGTATGGACTCCTGTAATCTTCCACAATAGTCCATTAGAAAGTCTTTTCATTGTCCTTTCTATGTACATGACTCCACAAGTAGTGAGCAAAGGTCCCTGGATACTATATGGACTCTTCTATTCTTCCACAATAGTCGATTAAAGAATCCTCTCATTGTCCTTTTTGTGTACATGACTCCATAGGCAATGAACAAAGATCAAGAACAAGGTATTATGGACTTTTAAGTCTACATAGGAGTCCATTGTAATACACATTATCCATGTATAGACTACACACATGTATGTTTTGGTTGAACCAAGGAGTCCAGAAGTAGTCAATTTTGTACATGTGCACATATATTTGTATACATTGATGGAGTCATTTAATTGTTGGTGAAACTTTGATGTTTGATAGTAAGGATTTCAAATGATGTTGGATTAACTATGTAGAGCTCTACCTACCAATGCACTCATCAATTTATAATGATGTAGCCAATCACTTAGCTAGTCTAGCTTCTTAGGCACTTCTTACACATTTCAAGAAAGATACCCCAAGCTTAAGTGTGGGTAGCTTTCATGTAAAAGATCAACATAAACACTTGGGTGTTATTGATGGTGAAGTGACAAGTCCTAACAACAAGAAAGGCAATGACTAGTTGGTTGTTGAGGGGGTCATAGGGCATGTTGTAGAGGTATTGGACAAGATTGTGAAGAAGGAAGTGAGGAAATGATTGTTGCTTGGGAATTATGATGGTGTAGAAGTGGAGGAATATAATGCGGCAAATTTTGATACAAATGAAAATTCTATGCTACCTTTAAATCACCAATATGTTGGTGAACCTATTAATGACATGTTGTAAGCCAATAACTTGGGGCAATTACGAGATGTGGAAGGAATTGTCACCTAAAAATTTACTGGACAAAATTGTAAGTTTGATTCTCCTAGGAAACAAAAGCATAAGAAGGTTCCCATAAATGAACATGTGTTTTCTGCAAAGACAACTAGATCTGCTATTCATGTCAATTGCACATGTGGGTCTAAAAAACAAAAAAAATAGCTTATATGGTTTTTCATGCTCCCTAGAGGTTTGAATGCAATTATAGGAAGGGTTCATTTACATCTTTGGACTACTTGATTTGTACAAGTAGTGTCGCTATTTGCAAAACATCATATTTTAAGTAATTTTCAGAGTTGACGAACCAATTTTGTTGGTTTTGTTTTTCTTTGATTGAATGTGCGTAGATGTCCAAAGGTGCTAAAAAGTTTACATTCTCTTTCTTGGGAGTTACTTCTAGTATAATTACTTTTATAGAATATAATTTGGATTAAATGATCTTTGGATTGGAACTAAATACTTGACTAATTTGTTGTATATAGATTTGTTATCTTCAATTGTTTTTTGCAGGTCCATTATTAAGTACATTTGACAACCCAACATGTGAATAGTGGTAGCCAATTGCAAAGGTATGTCAAATCCCAATATAATTTACTTGTCATAATTTTGTAAAATGAATGTGGTCTTAAGGTTTTCATCAATTTTTTTTGTTGTAGGTGTCTGAATTCATATTGAAAGTAAAATTGTCATAGTTGTCAACTATTAGTTTTTATTTTTTTTCACAAGAGTGAGGAATTCATTTTTCCCTATGCTCGGAGAAATAGGCGGATCATTTCAATCTGAGTTGGGTGCATACATAAGTGCAAAGATGAAGGGAGGGTTGTAAAGCTTGTGAAGATGACTCATTTTGTAGCATAAGTTGCATGCCATGACATTGAAAGGTTTGTCCAAAAGTGAAGTTTCAATTACCTGTTGCACCAAGTAGGGAAAAGGTATCATCAATGCATAAATTTAACATGTGATTTGGTTAGTTATGTGTTGAAGAACACCCCTAACATTTTTTGCAACATGTAAGTGTTTGATAATTGCATGCCACTCTTTTGAAAGCAAGGTGTGTGTAGGAGCTATTTAATTGTACCTTCTTTTGATGACCAACTTAGTGGGAATTTGTTTATAGGTGAACAGAATATATGTGTAGTTTCCAATTTATGTGTAGTAACATCTAATGAAAAGCAAATGATGGACATACCCTTTTTATTTATGGAGGGTATTTTGTTGGCTATTGGTTCTTGAATATTAATGTACTACTATTTTGCTATTTTTTGGGTGTTTTTTCCCTCACTTGTTTCCTTTCTCTTTTGAAATTTTTTTGGATATTGGCTAGGATGGATTGTACAAATTGAATGGAAAGATTAGGGATCAAGTATCATGTTTGTTGTTATTGTCCTCAAAGGATTCTACAGATCTCCTACAACCTCTAGCTCCAAATAATGGGGCTAATGCTGCTGGAAAACAACTTGTAATAGTTCCAATTGCCAATGGTGGAACCCGTTGAAACATCACCACCCATGGACTCTTCATGAAGTCATGACATTGGTTGAGGGTGTAGCACATTGTGGTGGGGGAAAGTGGACTAATATAGAAAGTTGGCTTTTTATTCTATTGGTTACAAGACAATTATTGATTTGAATGTAGATTTTTCTACTAGGAGACTTACTTTTCTCCACTATTCTTTAAAATTTTTTTTTTTACTATGCTCTCTCTTCTAAAGTTTGTTGTTATGGTGACTTGATATGTGGTTTGAAATATGTCTACCTTGTTATCAAATTAGTTCACAAATGATAATCAAGTTGACTTAATCCATAAGGATGGAATGTTTTCATTTCCGATGGAGATCTATACTTTGATGTCTTTTCATAGATTATCTTGGTTTTTTTCAATCTATTAGAACATCATTCTTTGGTAGGACTAATTAGATGATGGTTTTTTTCACCATATTTGGTTTAAGTCTTAACAGATGGGTTGGGGAATGATCCTAATAGGGAGAAAAGAAAAAGTAGTTCATTGTAGCTATTATAGCAACCATCTTAACCCGAATTTGTGATTTGCTGGCCCTTCAACACTAAATGCCCATAGGTGCAAGTGCTGCAAGGAGTACAAGTCTCAGCAAGAGAAGTGTACATAGAAATTAATTAAATCATTGTGTTATGGTAAATGGATTCCACCATCCAAATTCATAAAGTTTTATAGTAATAATTTCAGCTTACTTGCCATTAGCTTTAGCTTGGTTAGTATCATGATTTGTTGTTCTTTTAACTTGGGGTTGCTGTCATTTCTTTCATTGCAAATTCCCCATTGTTCTTCATATTACTGGACTATATGTTATGCTTTCAGAAACTTGTTGTTTAATGACTTTGCTCTTGCCATTAAACCATGCAAAGGAACTGAGACCCATTAAAAGATTGGTATAGTCCTTATTATAGGGGATATTCATTCTAGCAAGTATAATTTTAAAAGGAATATGAAGGCAAAAAGTGTAAAGTCACATCATGAAGTGGTGAAGAGTTTGTTGTGAACTTTCTTTGCTTTGTGTATGATCCCATTCTATACATTGATAAGGGTGTCCTTGGCTTTGTATTCTTTAGACTACAAGTATTGAAATTGAATTTTGCAAAAATATTGAAGTGAAAAAAAAAATGTTGCTTCCTTATGTATTAAAGATGATGGATTGACATGGTAGCGTAAAGGTCTATGGGAGTTTATAGCCCATTTATTTATACAAGAATAGAAATGTGCTAAAGGATTTTGCTATCATTGTATTCATTTTGTTTCAACATTGTACATAGGAGTTTTGAATCTATTTCTTTTACAAGTGAATGTTTTTTATAATGTATAAGTGCATTTAGAAGTAATATAATATCAACCCTTAATGAAAAATTGAGCTCCCATGAACATGTACAAATGAAGGTTCATTAATCAACATCTTTGCATAAGGAAACAACTTTGTGTAAATCTAGTATCAAAGAAAAACAAACATAATCACATTAGCTCAGCTTGGACCTTTGATTTCATGTAGTTTTCAAATTTTTGACTCAATCTATGTTCATGTAATTCTTAAATGCCTTAGAGTCTTCTTCTACCAACCATGACAACATTCTCCTTGATACATTGTTTAAGGACTATCCATTCCTAAGATGAATACATTGATTAGGCAATTAGGTGTAACATTAACAAAAATGCAAATGTTAGGCTACCTAACACTTTGTCGATTGTGACAAATGACCTAATGAGTTAGTTTAGTACTTTTCACCATTTTTGTTTGGTGAGAAAAGGACTTCTCTTTGGCCAAAAAAAGATTACTATGATCCTTGAAGATCACATTGTATAATTAGACCTTCTATAAAATCCATTTGCTATTACAATCCCACAATTATACTTCTTAGCAGGACTTTAAAGAAAAAAAGGACAATTCAGAACTCCATAATTGATATTCACCATTAGCCATTGACTATAGGCATTTGTCTCATAATGTATTTCATATTTATAAAGTGCACAACCTAAAGCTTTCACGGTTCAAGTACTATCCTTTTTGAGTCTACATTGGAGGGGATTTATGGAAGGACCTTATTCTAAGCTTCCACCATACAGCTTTCCAATTTGGCTCAGGGAACACCAATTCCCTTGAGCACATCTAAAATTGCCTTTTGTTGTTCATCTATGTTTGTTACATTGTTGTCAATCACATGCTACAAAGATTCAAGCATCAAGCCTTCTCAAATAGGATCATTCTTCTCCACCCTTTCCCCTGCATGCTTGTCTAGGAACATTTACATGCAATTTGTGAACTCACTAAATTTTTTATATATTTTTTAAAACCTCAATAAGTAGATTCTTATGCTAGTAGAACAAATAAACCATTTTCATCAAGAACTAGTAATGAATGTTACATGTACTAAGAAATCAAAAATGAAACCGACAATATCATTCAATAGCACTTTTCGCTACATGCCCTGATGCATTGCTATTATCTATGTGGGTACATATTTTTAAAGGGCTAGTGAGCCTACCTTGAAGGAAGCACAACACTGCACACATATGGATCAAGGGTTGCAAATAGTCAGTAGTAATTTTAGAATTAGTATTATCATGAGTTTCCTACATAAAACACTAGAGTTAGATGGAGATCTCACTTGTTGGCTCTCATGGTTGCTTTGTAAGATTGTGATGCAACTTAGATGGCGTACTTAATTTCAAGCTACTAGAATCTGACATTCATGATGTAGCTTCCATTTAAAAAATTTGTAATCTGCATTGTAAATTGAAGAACTTGACATTATTACAAACCAACACAATAACAAATCACATCAATTACATTCTAAAATCTTTCTTTAAGTTGTTCTCTTCAACAACCTTCATACTTATTCTCATTAACATTTGATAATTCACCTAAATGACCATAAATATAGAAAGGATTAACAATTTAGAAATGAAAATGTTCCATGACTGCCCCAATCAAAGTATGGACTAAAAACCCACCATACCTTAGACCATTCATGTCTTGATTGAAACTTCAAGAGGATTTGAACTTCAATTCTCCACACAGGAGATGTGCTCTTTGCATCGAAGTTGTCCACATTTCACACAAGTTAGTGTACAATATTCAAGTTGTTAACAAAATTGGCAAGGTAATAAAACAAACAACCATGAATTAGTCCTCATCATATAGGGCAACAATAATAGATCAAACTGCAATAGTTGCATCATTTGGTAGTTCAAATAATGCATCATTAACAAAAAAATGATAATCTTTGGGTGGCATCAAAAACTTCACAGCCTTCACCAGGTGCGAATATAAATAAACCACATTAGAAAATTTCAACAAAACATAAGATGAATCAAAATTTCCCCATTTTTGATAGTATTTTCTTACAACAGCTTCATCTCCTTCATAGTACTTTGTACCCCACTTGTATGTCAATGGATGAATCAATGTGTGAAATTGCTTAGTGCAACACACAAGCCAAAAATCTTGCCCTTCACTATTTCCTTCTTCTACATTTACAACAAAGTTATCACCAACCTCCAAGCTTTTTGCAAGTTCCTCACCATCAACACCATATTGCCATTCCCCATCCCATGCATTATACATAGATTCTTTTACAAATTTAGTGTCTATAGGTTGAAGGTACCTCGAGATCCAATCTCTGGTCCACTTTACATTTGGACATTCAATCCACCTATTGTTAATACAAAAAACTCATAAACATGAAAGTGGTTTGACAACAAGTTGTGTTAAGACATGTTTATTAGTGGCAAAAATACAATGGATTTTCATAGTGCCTTCCATCGTATCACATGCAAATGTGCCAGACCTATGATTAATCTATTCAAACACAACATGCCAGAACACTCAATGTAATGGCTTCTTCTTACAAAGATTTTGGATGGTCAAATAGGTTTGCATGGAGGAAATTAACATTTTCAACATTCTATAATTTTGTGCCATGTGTATTCAATTGTTCGCGTCAAATGAATCATTTGATGATAACTCCTACCCCATCATGGGGTCCCTTACCATGTCCATTCTTGAAAAAACTCCACATCATTTTACACCCACCTATCATGTTGGGATACCTAGATACAAAATACAAAGGTTTTGAAGACTTAAATTGATTAGTGGACCCATTAGACCACACATAATCCCATCTTGGGGAAAAACCTTCATCTAAAATGTATTTCCAATGCAAGCCAAAACAATGTTGCACAAATTCAAAATCGTGCTTGTGATCATCTAAAATGTAAAAATGATATTTAGTCAAAATTTTAGAATCCTCATCATATGCATCAAAATTAGGGTTAGACCGATATGTGTTATGAACCAAAATACTGATTTGGTATGAATGCCAATGCATGCTCTGAAATTCATTTTGCATTTGGAAATTATAGTTTTCTACAAAATCCAACATAGAAACTATGTAATCTTATGGAAATGATTTCATACATGTCTTAAAATGTTTGTCTTGCCATCTAGCAACAAAATTATGTCTTACAAAATGTTGTAGCTTAGGCTTAAAGTATTGTATGAACTCATCTGATGAGGTTCTCTTGTAGACTAGGGTTAACTTCTTGAAAGGTTTCCTTGTTTTTTATTTAATCTCTTCAAGAGCATAATGTTTTCATTGTACCAATTGATCATATATGCCATCTAACTCTTTTGAACAAAAAGACAACTTTCCCACACCATGAGCTATGTGATCTCCATATAAACATTTTTTCTTATATCACTCATCAAACTGACTTTTTGGACAAACAATGGATTCCCACAAAGATGTGCTACCTTTATAAAGGACTTTGCAAGGTGCACATACCTCATGTTCATGGTGAGTACAAACCTTTTCAAAATTGCCTTGTCCACACATGTTGTTCAAACCCAATTTTAGTTCATCCAACTCCACATGGTAAATACAACAAATATTTTGATCCTACATTGGTTTCACAAAGAAAGGTTTTAAAAGTTCAAATGTTCGTTACCCAACGCAAACTCCTACATTAATTGCTTTGAATTTCAAGAAAAAATTAGTCTGCATAAACAATAATAAAAAATTAATGTTTAAGATCAATGGAAATGTATTGAAACACAAGATGGACACTGGTAGGGGGTACTAATGGAAATTAAATGTAAAAAAACTAGACATTTAAAAAACTCATAAGTACCATGTCTAGTAGTATTTATAGTCTACTAATGACATGTTTTGACAACTTAAAGACATATGGTAAACTTGAGGTTCACCAAGACGGACTACAAATGGACAATGGCAGTCCACCCAAATAGATAGTGGTAAGATCAAATGGATAATGGAAGGACCCCAAATGGACAATGGCAAGATTCAAATGGATTGTAGCACGGCCCAAATGGATTGTGGTAGGATCAGTATGGATTGTGGCAATAACTAGGATAGTAACATGACCCAAATGGACTATGGCAGGACCATGTATTGACTATGGCAGTACCTAAATGGATAGTAGTATGACCCAAATGGAATGTGGCAGGACCATGTATAGACTATGGCAGTACCTAAATGGACAATAGCAAGACCCAAATTGACTGTGGCAGGACCATGTATAGACTATGGCAGTACATAAATGGACAGTAGTAGGACCCAAATGGAATGTGGCAGGACATGTATGGAGTATGGTAGTACTGAAATGGATAGTAGTAGGACCCAAATGGAATGTAGTAGGACCATGTATGGACTATGGCAATACCTAAATGGATAGTAGCAAAACCCAAATGGACTCGGCAAGACATGTATGGAATGTGGTAGTACCTAAATGGACAGTAGTAGGACCTAGATGTACTATGGCAAGACCATGTATGGACTATGGTAATACCTAAATGGACAGTAGTAGGACCCAAATGGATTGTGGTAGGACCATGTATGGACTATGGCAGTACTTAAATGGATAGTAATAAGACCCAAATGGGCTGTGGCAGGACCATGTATGGACTATGGTAGTACCTAAATGGATAGTAGTAAGACCCAAATGGACTGTGGTAGGACTCAAATGGACTATGGCAAGATTCAAGTGGACAATGGCAAGACCTAAATGGAAACTAGATGTATGAAAGCCCCAAATTAAGGACTCGTAGTAGTCAACTAATGGTTGTTTCTTCCAACTAAAGGAAATATGATGGATAAGGAACCAATCTATGGACTAGAATAAAATAATTATGGAACCATATGGACATTGTTAGTTCAAACCTTAACTAAAGTGAAAGATTGTCATCATATGCATCTAACATCAGAAGAATTTAAATCCATTCAACTATTGATTATTATGCATTCTAATTACTATGAAGGACTTGTTGCTGAAAACATATTAACTACTAAGGAAATTGGTCTAGACAACTAAACTTTTGCAATTCAAATCTTATTTTAGAAACTTGCACAAAGGCTTTACATTCTAATCCATAAAAACTTCACATTACAAAAAAAACAGCTTTATAAAAATGGGCACATAGGACTTCAAGGTAGGAACATTGAAAATTGAATTATATGTACACACAAATTTGGAAATAAAATTTTCCAAGAAGGTGAGCCTTAATCACCTAAGTTTCGATGAAGAAGTGCATAGGTTTTTCATCATACACCATCGGTTCCAATTGTTTACATGTAACATCATTTTTTTTTCGAACTCACTTGTGTCTATGAAGTCCACCATTCCAGTACTACCTTTTTCAATAATTCAGGCAACCCATAAGTCCTTTTTTTTTTTAACATACAAAGACCAAAGTGCAAACCCACTATCATCCATCACCTTGCACCTTGAAATAGCTGCAAGAACATTTCTATGATGGATGCCAAGAGCTTTTGCAACATCTCACATTAAAAATGAACTATGAATGCTAACAACAACAGTTAAGATTACATGTCTTGTTGCAAATCGGACATTGCTGGTAGAGTTTCAACTCTCATTTAGTGCCTTCATCATCCCTATAAGAACTTCTTGTTGAGTAATGGTAACCTTTATGGGCAAAATATGGTCAAGGAGAAATTCACGAACCATGGCATGAAAGATGATTTTGTTTAGCACAAGTTTTTTATTCTTAGGTCCTAGACAAACAATCAATGTTGACAAGATGAACTTTGTAATAATCATTACATATTGTCATTGCTCATGTTTTTCCATAACTTGCTTGGGTAAGGCAAGTGCTTGCGTTACCTCAATTCATTACACTATAACCTATCTATGTAAAACTTGATAACAACACTAGCATTCACTTTGGGTTGTTCAACTCCTAGCAAGGTCTCTAGCAATTTCTCTCAATTGTTCAGCTTTTTCGAGCCTTCAAATGTTGCTTCTCTTATTGGCATTTTTTGCGAACCCATATCATTTTTCTAATAAATTTGTCGAAATCACTAAAAATCTGCACATGACCAAATACAAAATCAAACGCATAGAAAAACTTGATGTAGACAAAAAAACATAACTAAAACATTACAAAGAATACATCACCTTTGGGCTTATAGTTTGAACCCATTGCATAGGTTGCTTAGATGCTTTTTAATGCATTTTGCAGTTCTACAAGGTGTTCGTCACATTGTATCCACCAACCACTAATGTAAACATAAACCTTCATTTCTCAAGGGAAGAACTTTATACATATTGTTTAGTTGTTGAAAACAATTGAACTCAAATTAGGAGAAAATGCAATCATCCATGAATAATTGTTCTTCATAAGGAATTGTAAGCAATAACACATTTCCCCATTTTGGACAATCGATACAATACCATGGTAAAGGTTTGACAATGAATGCATTTTTGCATTAAACTATTGTCCAAATTTAGTGCAACAAATGAAAAAAGTGGTGGAAGGTCACACTAACCCTCACAAAACTCCTCCAAGTTGTCTTCTGACCAAACTAACATGTTTGCATAGAATAGATGGAATAACAAAAATTGCAAAAAATAATGAAGATGGTTGCCAAGATTGTAAACAGCAAAAATAACCATAGAAGAATGTTCATTACAAGATTGAGAAAGCCAATAATTTTTCTTGAACATGGTTTCTAAGGTCTAATTCAAAGGTAAAAACAACTTGAGAAATGCAAGATTTGTAAACACAAGTTTGGTAACTCAAAAGCTCAACGAACACAAACAACTAACAACATAGAAAAAACAACATTTGATTGTTGAACCTTCGACACTACACCAAAGAGATTAGAGTGAAACTTGGTTGTTTGAAAGTCGAAGGCCACGGGAGTTGGAAACCTTAAACTTACCTTTTTCTAGATCATGACACGTCTTTAATATGTCATCAAATGGTAGACCTTAAAAACTAAAAACTCTTATTTTTGCAAATGTGATAGGTGGCAGACATTATGTAATCTATTTAATTCCTTGTCAACAAAACATGTTGTCCCAAATTTTTGATTCTAGTAAATGATGGACTTTATAAAGAGTTGGTAATTTTGCATACATTTGATAGATGGATTATACAAGTTCCTGTGGAAACCTTTGTTTTAGCATTACAATAACGTCATAATTATAATAGAAAAAAAAATTACACTTCCCACATGTAGATTGTATAATAAAAGTCCATAATGTTCCTTATGGACAATGACTAGGTTGTTTGAATAATTTGAAAAGTCCATCTTGTAGTGAAATGATGGGATTTTCTTATCAACTTTTTACATTTGATTTTACAAATAGTCTAAATTAGTTAAATGAGTCCCTTAAAGATTTTACATCAATATCCAAATTCATATAACACTAAACCTAGACTTACCCCCATAGAAGTTGCCCTTATGATGTAGAAAAGTGGACTATTTAATGTGCAATCACCTGTATGCCAATACCCAAGTTCATAGAAAGGGCAAAGTCTCATGATAGGATAGGCATGACAACAAGGGTTTGTTTTCTATGGTTGCTCTACTTCAAACCCTAGACACTCAAGATGTTCATCTCTTCTCTCCCAACTTCAAAGCTTGGTTCCATCCCCCTATTGTTCACAACACCATCTTTCTAGGTAAACAAACATAATTGGTTGCATGAGATATGGTCTTCAACATGTCTAAGTGCTTGTGTTGTTCTTCTTTTCAATGTTTGATACTTCATGTACTTCTTAGGGCTAATGTTGAGTAATCCATCAACATTGTGCTAGCAACTATTGTTTCAACATTAAAATGTCATGCTTGTGTTGCTTTTCTTCTCCATATGTGATTGTAAATTCTTTGACATACCTCAGAGGGCTTCTACAAAGCCTCATAGATTTCAATGAAGAACCTTTCTTCTGGTTTATGTTTCGAACCTTCAGGTGTGTGCATTTTTTGTTTTTGATCAACAATTATGTGTAAAACCCGATGATCCGATTTTTTTTTTTCCACCTTGTGTGATTTTGCCTAATTCTATCTAGTTTTGTTTGTTTTCCCAAGTGGGATAAAAAAAAACATATTTGGTCCCACCTACTTGTATTATACAAAGTTTAATAAAAAGTGTTTCATGCCTAGAAAATAATTTCTAGGGCTTTTTACAGGGGAACACTATTGTTGTTTTGAAACCCTAATTTTAGTGCCTAGGGTTTTAGCTTGCACATTGTAATGGGAGTGCTCCAAGTAGATCTTCTTAACATTCTTTGCATTGAATCTGCACTGGGACTTAGTCAAGACATGTTAGTTGGCTCAACAAAATGGTTTCGGCCCAACATTTTGCACAATTTGTTGAGGCTAGTAAAAGGCACAATAATTCCTAACACCTACTAGAGAAGAATATATTAAATATGAACTAATTGTTGTTCTCTATTTTGAATTGGCCCAAGTGATTTGCTATTATTAGTCTCCCAACTATTTGTAGTCCTAGTTTTAGTTTTATGGGTGGGGTTGGAAATAAATAAATAACTAAGCTTGGATGTGGGAAATATTTTTGTAGGGTCAACTCTTGAGCACCACTGGAGATGCTCAGATATCATTGAATTTTAGACACAATTTTGTTGTGCAATTATTAAAATTATGCATGTGGGTTTTTTTGCCAAATCATAATTTTTTCTCTTGTGGCACACGTTTTTGTAGCTACTATCAGAATCACTTAATGTTATACAAAACCTAGAATGGATTTAGACTTGGGAATGCTTTCAATACATAGTATGATTTGTATGTGGGAGACCATCAGCATTCTGTAATGCTACACAAGTGGTGGGTGTAAGCTTCTCACCATTTACAAATTTTTTTTGGTCATTTAACTTTCGTGTGTTGTCAAAGTTTAAAGTTGCTTAACAAAATAAATAAGAAGAATTTATGAAGTTGCCACTATTGTAATGAGTCCTAAACCCTAAATCAACCTTTTTTTTTCCTTTTTGGTTCTATGATCTGTCTACAAGACAATGATGGGTGTGTTGTTGCCTTTTTTTTTTTTTTTTTTCTCTTTCTTTATTTGGAATGTTGGGTTGCTGACTAATAGATGGAGAAGCACCCTATTTGTTGCTTGGGAATGT
>Ga0116227_10000389_pt1 | contig 83655 bp, 54 predicted proteins | sample S1TSphgellanicum_FD_89693 | JGI IMG/M metagenome (GOLD analysis project Ga0116227, IMG submission 89693) | Host-associated microbial communities from peat moss isolated from Minnesota, USA - S1T2_Fb - Sphagnum magellanicum MG | ecosystem: Host-associated > Plants > Peat moss > Unclassified... | reverse complement strand
TTTTTTTTTTTTTTTTTTTTTTTTTTCAATTTTGTGATATTGAAAATTTGACAGATTTCTCCCAAAATAAAGTGTTTAATTTCTATTTTGAATTTTTTGGGGAAAATCTCCAATTATTCTCTCAAAAAAAGACAAATTTTGTCCCAAAAAATCATTAAATATCATGAAAGCAGATTGATTTGAGATTGACAAAAGCAATGTCAAATTCCAACACTAATCAACCAATCTCGATGTTTTCCTATTCCAAAACCCAATGTACCGACACTTTATTGATGATTATTTAAGTTGAGAGGTCCATCAATGTTTCTACTTATTTCAACTAATTATTAATTTGAACTCTGTGTTGTTGCACATTACCAGTGATGATCAACTTCTTTTTTCTTATGTTTTCATATGGTTTTCAATAATTCATCATTATTTATTTCTGTGTCAAATTTAATTTGAATTAATATAAATATGATGATGGACATGAAAAGACATATATTAATTTATCTTTTCATATCCATATTGGTGAGTATGGAATATATATATATATATATTTATTTATTTATTTATTTATTTATTTATATATATATTTATAAAGATGAAGGTAATTATTAGGAAAAAAGTGAGATAGTTGTCTAAAATTATCTTTGGAAATGTCCAACCACAACCATAGAATAAGAAATGTCTGTGAAATTGTACAAGGAAATTTCAAAAAATCACCCATATACCAGTTCCTCAAAAACAAATTGACTCTGGAATTATAATCTCGTGTGCTAAACTACTAATTCTCAAAGGTCCATATCCCATCACATGTTTTTTTTCAATTTTGTGACATAGGTGGACTGGCAATCATCCACAAGAGTCTTATGTAAGAGAGATAAGTAGAATTGTTTTCAAACCTCACTATATACTAGGGACATATAAAATCCTATGGTTAAATATGAAGAATTCAACTTCATTTTTCCCTCAAAATATGGCAACTTTGGACCCTTCTTTCTAACACAAATCCTTTGTTTAGGGCAACACCCCTTTTTTGGTCACCAAGTGGCAAAGGTTTGTCACAAAGGATAACTTTTATCCTACCTCAACATATAAAAATATTAAATCATTTATTTAGTCCATTTAACATCAACTACCACAAAAGTAAAATTATTTAATCACAAAGCTGTACTTTCATGGAATAAAGTTCATCCATGAATGAGGGTTGGCAAAAGGGCAATCCCCTGGCTAGGAACGTCTGAGGGGTGTCATATAAGGAATAAAGTTCATCTATTTTTGAAGTGAGTATTCGCTAGGCATATCCTTGAGCATCATGGCCCTCAAAAAGGAGCCAGATATCCCTTTACATATACCTTGAAACAAAACAAGGATTGTGCTAGGGAGGTTATGCACATATCAATTATATTCAGCAACCTGTAAATAGACACCACATTTAAATTCAGATTGCCAAACTTGATGCGTGTATGCTAAAACCTCCCTAGCACAATCTCTGTTTTTAATTCAACTAGTAGTATATAAAGGAGTTTTGGGTTAATTATTGAAGGCCATGATGCCCATAGATGTCATTGGGATTTCCTTACCCAACCCTTCTAGCAACCCTGATTTCATAGATGAACTTTATTGCATGAAAGTGCAACTTTTCATCATCAAAGATTCATCCATCCATAATGTAAGTGTGTTTTTGGTTTTCTAGTAGCCAGATTTCGAATTTTTTTTCTGGAGAAAAATTGCCAGATTTCTCTATTGGGTCTAGCAATAGTCAAGAATGTGAAGAATTCTTAAAAGTTTTTCCTTTCATACTTGGTCTATGGATATATTTGGCTAAATCTTCTTGTGGATGATTGCCAGTTTGGCTACAACACAAAATTAAAAAACAAGGGCTGTGTTGCACTGTGGCCTTGCCATTTACACTAAAGAGTATCTAAAGGCAAAAGAAGAATTATGGAATCTCAAATAATTCACCACGCAAAACCATAATCTTCAAAACATCCTCTAAAAGAAACCAAAATCCTTCAAGATATTACAACTCTATAACTAATCTTTCAAAAATCCTCATATAAAAATAGACCTATTATTATTACCTAGGGGCCAAAATCCATTAAGCTACTTTATATACTCCATAATGAATCTAAACACAATATCCTTGCCTTGGTAGGCAAGCCCAACAAAAAACCCTGATGATGATGTGAAAGAAGAAGTCGTCCTTGTCCCCTACTAATGCGGGATTATTACTATCTCTGTGCTAGTTGCAGCAACCTCTTTTCTCACTTTGGTGATGTATTCTCATGTAGCACGCACTAGTGGCCATCATCCCAGAAAGGATAGAGCATTGATGGCAACAAGTATTATTGTCTGAAGAAAATCCCTGGCAGAAGAAAATCCTGTCCTGACATTAGAAAGCTGTCTAAACCTGGCAAACTTTTTTTTGGGGTGTGATCAGAATTGTGGGGGAAACAAATATCGGTGGCAATTTTGCACAAGTTCCCCCCATAAAAGAGAACAAACAGAGCTGCTGCTTCTACTTGGCAGTGAATTTTTGAATGGTTGGGTTTCTTTCCATTTTGCATGGGGTTGTGGCAGAGGATGTCCTTTTAGCATTACGTCTTCCACTTCATTACTACTGTGATGAATTGTCTTGGTTTTCCTTGCGTGTGTTTACATTTGTTTAGACATGCCTTGTACTTTTTGTGCATGGATTTTCATGCTTGTTTATATAAGTGTACCGGGTCATCCCTTTTAGCCCCTTGCTCTTGTTCTTTTCAGCTTAGGATAAAGCACACCAGTGAGTGAACGCCCAGACAGTTCAGACCATGGCAGGTTAACAAAAGATGGCCCAGCTGGTAACCATTCAATGGGACCTTAAAACCAAATGTCTGGTTCCCAAAACTTGTGATTGGGTATTTAAATTTCCATTCAGAGATGGGTCAAAACACTGAAGTGCTTCATTTGGCTCTTTGTGTTCGGTAATGGGTAATCATTTGGAGCAGTCAATTCTTTTATAAAAAGTGAAAATCTCACCCTTACAGTTTGGTCATGGTTGGCGTTTGTCCCCAAAAAAGAAGAAGAAGAAGTGAACACAGGTGTCCCTAGTCCTTAGGTAATGGGTGGGGATTTATAAAAAGATTAAAAATAAAGTTGTACAGAGGTACTTCCAACATCTTTGAGTGTCATGTTTTAAAAATATAGTATTAAATTTAGTGTTTAAATTTGTTGCAAACTTTCATCATTGTGTGTGTTTTTATATAATTTGTTAGAGTAACTTGTATCTTTTGAAAAGAAATGTAATTTTTTCTAGAATATAATGGGTGGTGATCTTTCTTTCCCTGCACAATTTTTCATTCCAAAGTCTCCATATCCACATAGAACATCCTCCACACATGGGGAAAATGAAGATAATGAGTAATCAACAAATACAGATAGAATCATTTTGACTCATGAAGGAGGAAAGATGGAACATGGGGCAACACATAATAAAGGGTACAAGGAACCCAATTCATCATTGATGCAAAATGCTCAAGAAAAAGAGGAGCTTGCAAGCTAGGAAGAATTATGAGAGTAGCTACAATCAACAGCTTGTGTTGTACTATGTGATGTCACCAATGAACCTACCCATACACCTTTATTTTGCAACAACTCATAGTCCTGTTATGGGTCAAAAGGTACTCAACCTCAACAGCTTCCTAATGTACTTGAACCTAACAAAAGAAAAATGAATGGAAATTGGAATGATCAAAGCTTGAGGAAAGCAATAAGGGCAGTAGATAATGATGCAAAAATACTTGTTGCAACCCATATGTTTGTCTTCCTTGACAAACCAACTTGATGGAAGGATCAAATCTCATAGGCGTGGGAAAGAAGGAACTTTATTTGTAGAGGAAGACAAACAACTTGTGAATAAAGGTGTTGGACATGTAGAACATGGGCCTATCAATATCACTTCAACAATTAAAACATAAGAAAAGGTTACACCATTTGTAAATGGCATTCTTGGGAGAAGCTGGTGGAGATGTTTCAAAGCAAGACATCTTGAATTAAGTTTGAAAGTGGCTCAAGGGTTGGAGGTGACTAGGTCTACAGGATTATTCAATGAAAATGTCACTAGTTTCTATGACAAATTGGAGAAGTTGTACAAATTACATAATTATGACTCGTCATACATTTGGAATTGCGATGAATTAGGGGTTCAAGGTGGAAGAGGTGGACAAGGAAATTATTGGCCAAAAATGGATCTCACAATGTTCATACAATTACACTGAAAGAATGGGAAGGGTTACTATTCTCGCATGCATCAATGCCAAGGGAGCAAGTATTCCCAACTTTTACATTTTCAAGGGCAAAAGGATGTCAAGAAATTACATTGTGCATTGGGAGAGTGGTGCCACAAGGCCATGCAACCCAAGGCCTAGATGACTAATAAGTTATTTTAAAGTTGGATTACACATTCTGTGAAATATGTGAGTTCTAGCATGGATGGAATTCAACCTACAAATCAACATCTTTTGATCCTCAATGGACATGGTTCCCATGTGACCATTGATGTTGGGCAACATCAAAAAATGTGGGGTTGGATTTATTTACCTTACTAACTTATACATTTCATGCACTGCAACTGTTGGATGTATCTTTCTTCAAGCCATTCAAGATGTCACAAGAATTTAGCCTTTGAACAAGAGGTTAATGGAGGGCAAAATGGGACCTACTATGGCATTTCCACCAACATGCATTTCAAATTTAAAAAGTTACACATCTAATGAAGACATTGGTGTTGATGATGATTTCAATCATAGATCCTTAATTCAAGTTCAAGAATTGAAAAATGTTTTGGGTGAAAGCATGAAATAAGGAGCCACATAGTGTGTGGATAGTCCTTAAAAATTATTTTTCAAATTTTTGAAAAATCACTATGGGAGCATTCTATATTTAAAAAATCATTTAATTTCTTATTTCTTATACTTTCAAAGTTGCAACCACAAAATTTTCATGAAAATTCACCGTGTTTCAAAAGTCCTTTTATATATTTAAAGCATTTAAAAAAAGCATGTGGACAAGTGGTTTTTTTGTTTCAAAAATATTTTTTCCTTATCAACTGTTCACCAAAAGGTAAAAACACAATAAAAGGAACCATGGTGACCAAGGTTGGAATTCTTACCAAGGACTACATTTTACACTTGTCCTACATGTATTGGTTTATTGAATATCAAAACTGTATTTTAAATGTAATTTTTAGGACTAGATATTAATATTGAAACCAAACATGACTCATATTATAATAATTTTATTTTTTTTTGCATGAGGACCTAGATTATAGTGAAATGTATAATTTTTCTTTTAACCATGATGACAAATTTTGAACTTTTTTGACCATTAAGAATGTTTAGAATCAAAATCAACAACATCCATTAAAAGGATTTAATACACGTGCATTTAAAAATATAAATACATGTGGCCTTTCTTATGAAATATATTAAAGCCCATAATAAATTTGAGAACATTTGATGAAGGTTTGAATAACAAAAAACATGTTCAAATTTTAGAGTCTTTAAAAGGACCTTGTCAACAAGTGTTTTGTGTATGACAAAGGATTTTAATAACATAGTGAAATGATTCCAGATTCATAGGAGCCTAATGAGCACCAAAACACAATTACAAATTATGGATAAATAATTCATTAAATACAATTAATGGTGATTTTCCAAAATAATGTAAGTGCAATTTTAAGCATGGTCAACAATTTCGTTGGCTCCTTTTGCTATGAATGTACCCCAAACCATTTCAATTTTTTTGTAAACTTTAATATATTCCACAACAAGGGATCCATATGTTCAAAACATTCAAAAAATAAATATACATATACATTTTTAAATTTTGATACTCAAACATCCTTAAACACTATTATAAATTTGAATTTGTAATCATGGTCCAAAGTAAAGTTATAAATTTGACTATAATCTAAAGTTTGATGCAAAAAAAATTTTGAGTTTTTATCATGTCATATGTCATATTTGGCCTCAAATTTGATATTTTGTTTGAAAAATTATGTGAAAAATGCAATATAAACCAATAGAAAACTACCATGTGAAAAATGCAATCCTTGGAAAGGATTTTAACCTTGGTGCGACTAGTTCCTTATTTCATGTTTTTTCGTTTTTGTACTAAAAACACAAGACCTTCCTTGCCATAACTATGTGGAAGAGGTGGAACATTTTTGGATCTAATGAAGTTAATTTATACAACATGGTAGTAACGACTCTTGCCATAATCTTGGAACAAGGTCAACAACAAGGTGTTCTTGCAAATAGTTGTCAAGGAGGTTAGTAGCAAAACATGTCTAACCTCCTATCTTTGCCACAATTACGAGGGCCCAAAAGGAAAAGTTGAAGGCAACCAATTATTGACTACAACAAGTTTTGATGGGTCAATGCATGGTATAGTGGTTCAATATTGACAAAAAATACACTCCTTATAAGTCCATACAAGATTCTTTAAAATGATTCAAATGGACATGGTTGTTACTTTCAAAAATATTATTATTTTAATATTTAAATAATACATGTTCAATCACCTACAAACCTTCCCAAATCTATGTGAAACCTTGTATTTAATGTAGCTGTTGTCATTTTTAAATTTGGAAGTCTTAAAAGGAAAACCCACAAAATCCATATGAATAATGCCCCATGTAAAACTTTCAAAAAATATGCTTTTGATAGAGAAATGGAAAAAAAAACAAAAATTATAACTCATATGGACTTATGAAAATGTGGTCAAATTTTAACCATTCAAAAGTTCTTAATTATTAAACAATTAAGGTTTTCAAAGAAAAGATTCCTCATATGAGTTTATCATCTTTTATTACATTATATATTGAGTCTCAATAACAAATTTGAAATGTGAATCAATATAAAGTTTTCCATTTTGTGATGTTTTAGTCAAACAACTAATCCATATTTTTTCACTTCAAAAGTCCATTACTACTAAAAAAATGATTTTTTTTACCAATAAATAACCACATAGTTGTCTTCATAATGAAGTTGTTAGTTTAAATTCAAGTCCTAATTAATAGATCTAAGACTATATGAATCACCATATGCATTTGAATAAAGGGTACCTAGGGAAAAGACATTGTTTTGTCACAAAAGTGAACCATTGTAGCTTGCATCTATCTTGATAATGACATGTGAAGATTATGTCAAAACATTAGAAGAGAAGGCCAAGAAGAAGAAACAAACAAATAACGAAAATAGAAAAGACAAGAGATGATGGAAAATAAGAACACAAGAGCACAATAACACAAGAGAAAATAGTAAAAGAAGTGGCAAAATAAGAATGAGATACATAAAAAGTTGTGGAAAAGACATTCAAATAATTGCAAGGCTATTGGTCAAAAATTACATGAAACTATTAGGTCACATGTGCCACTTATACCTGGAATATATGTAGCACCACACTACGGAATAACACCATGATACTACAAGTACAACATGGCCATGGCTATAAAATGGCACAAATTGAAACAACAAGGACAAGACAGATCAGGATTACCACCATTGATCAAACCCCCATATATCTTCCAACCAACAACATTCCATGCATGATGTTTATTTGGAGTTTACAAAGTTCAAATCAAGCAAGATGTGAACAAATGTATATACAAAAAAAATGTATTTATGAAACAAATGTATTTTGTTCATAGATTATGTGCTAATGATATGTGCACATTCATTGTTACACACTTAGTTATTTGTAGTTTTGTTGTGTTACATTGACATATTGAAACATTACAAGTAATAGTTATCATGTGGATTTGGAATGTGCAAAAACATCATGGGTTTTTGGAATGTGTGGAAACATCATGGTGAGTTACATCTTTCACATTTTGGGTTTACATTTAAGAGCTCATGCATTTTTTATATGCATTAAACTTTTATTATATGGCACGGACCAATGAACCTTGAAGATTTTTTTTTTCTTTATATCATCATTGCATAAAACAAAGCTGGAAAATAATAAGAAAAACTTACCACATGTTTGTAGCACATGAACATTTTGATATTTATTTTCATTTTAAGTTATGGAGTTGATAGGAAGATTGGATTTGTTCCATTATGAATGGATTTAATCCATGTGTTCCATTCCCTCCATTTGCTCCATTTTGAATGGAACAAATACAAGAGTTGATATGTTAATACCATGGCATGATAAATACAATTTTTTGCTAAATATGTTGACAAGCAAGCATAGTCCATCAAAAGCAAAATTAGTATGGTTATTGTGTTTCTTTCATTACTTCATGCAATCAATCAATTGTGTCTATCCCAACAACCTCATTTCTTGAATACTAAAATAAACTTGCATATAAAGCTTTAATTTAAAAATTTCACTACTATAGAATAATTGTAAGCCACCTTTGCATAATAGACTAGAAAAAACGAGCATGTAGGACAAAAGCTCAAAATTCATAATACTTACACAAGGGTACCTTTAAAGATATTTGTGCTATTCTAACAAATTGTGTCACAATCTCATGGTCTTGAATTGCTCCTTGTGGACGTCATGTATGAAAACCAACATGTTGTGTTCATGATCATTTCAAATTGGATATCACTTCACTCAAAACTTCCCTTGCAATAAACCCATTTATACATGCTACTGATTTAATCCAAGCAACATAAATATTGAAGATATAATTGAATATTGAAATTGATAAGGAAGAAGACTCTTTTGAGACAAAACCATTGTGTGTGGGCCTTAATTTCTTTGATTGTTTCCATCTAAGCGTAGCATGAGCAAAATCACATGGAGGAACACCTGCAAGCTTCTTAATGTTCTACTATCCAATAAAACAATGTCACCTAGAAGCTGCCATGTATTTCTAACAATATTGACAACCTTTGGAATTCTTTGCTTGTAACAAAAACCAATTGATGTCTTATTCAAATATATGTGGTGCCATATGTTCACATAAAGAATTGGCACCAAATATTTTCCTAGTTTGACAACATTTCCTTTCCTTTATTCATGTGCTCCATGTTTTATCTTGAACCATAAATGCCACCAAAAAATGTTAATTAGTCTTTTGTCTAAAAAGGATCCATATGTTGGCATGTTCATTTACTAGTTATGAACTTGAGCAACATGGAAGTAAACTTGGCTTGCATATTAACCTTTTTTTGCCTTGGTTTTGAGGTCAAGATTTTTTCATATATAAACCTTGCCTTAGTTTCCAAGTCATAAATCATGTTTATTTTTGGAATAATATCAAGCAAAAACACAAGAAAAGGATTGAAAACCACATGAAGATAAACAAGGAAAGTATTGTCCAAAATGTGGCTATTGGAGTGCAATTCCTATTGACATATTTTTAAATTGGCCAATTTTGAAAAGCCAACATCCCACAAAATGCAACAACCCAAACATACCACTACATGTTATTCTAAGAGCACAAAGAGGTTGGAGGAAGAACACATATAATGCTAAAATGGAATAAACTACTTGTCCTAGAAAGGAAATAAAGAGACAACCAAATAAAACAAAAAGAGATGCATTTTGAGACAATTTAATCAAATATGAAAACCATAGTGTTTATTGCAAATATAAAAATGAGCATAGAAACAAGTCAAAAGCAAAAGTGAAGAGACAAAATGCTTGTCCTTTCTTGGACATTTTTCACAATCAACTATTCACTTCTACTTGTTGTGGCCTTAACATTTTTTTGTTTGAACATCAATTTGTTACCTACCATAGATCATGAAACCCTTTCAAGTCTCCTTCCCCACCAAACATCAACAACAAGGTGTGGATGAGCTCAAACAAACCAAAATTGATGTCAAACCATCAACTTTTTTGCAATTCTTGTTACAATTGTCTATGTGGTGCCACTTTAATGGGATGTGAATCATGGAAAGTTGTGCTTATTGAATAATATGGATATTGAAAAATCTAAAATGAATAAAAAAAATCCAATATCAAAGTTTGGTTTGAATAAAGGATGTTTAATAGTTTCATTCAATGACACTACTTTCATAAAGGGCCCTTTAATTTTCATAATACATTTAATATCATCCTCAATTTCTTTTATAGTAATAGGGTACTATTAGACACATCTAAAAAGTATTCAAATTTTCATATTTTTTTGATTTTGTGTTTATCAAAAATTAAGGTTTAAAAAAAGTTCATGAGTCTTTTTTGACATGGAAATGTGATGCAATGTATATGTTGCTTAAAGAAAACTTGTAATTTATAACATAAAAAATTAAACTTGAAAGTGTTAACATGTTTTGGTATGATTTGAAATTATGACAAATTTTCAAGATGAAATACAAAATTTAGCAAAATTTGTGCACTTTCAAAATTTTGTATTTCTCCAAATTTAATTGTAAAAAAAATATGACATATTGGGGCAACTATAAATACAATTATAAAAAGTTTCAAAGCATTTCATTTTGAAATTCCTCTTTAGGAAAACATGTTTTTGGGGAAAAAAACCCCAAAAAGGACAATAATCTTAAATGCAAAGTAAACACATTGGTTCGTTATATGTTGTTTGAATCAATCAACCAATTTAAACAAGTGTTTCAAAGCTTAAGAAAAAAAAAACCATTTCACAAAAAAGTAAATTAAACAAAGGGAGGAGTTCTTGCTGTGAAGAGAGTTGATGACCCAAGTTAAATAAGATACCTTAAATTAGTTACATAGGGGGAGAACTGTTTGTGAAAAAAGAAACTCAATATTTCAATCAAGGGTGAACATTTTTTCTGCTAAAAAAATTTCGCCAAAAAATGAAATAAAATTTTTAATACAAAAAAAAATGAAGTGGTTTTGGAGGTTGCCAATCACCAAAAATTAGAAAATTATTAATAATAATTCTTATGTTTCTATAGTTGGATTTTATTTTGTAACCAAAAATATAAAAAGATTGATAACATTTTATATATGATCTAGCCAAATTTGGCTACATCTTTGTAAGGATGATTGCCACTTTTTCTACATCCATAGGTGATAGCCACTTTGGTTTCAAAAATAAATTCCTTCAAAAAACCATGGGGTGTTCAAGAGGGGTGGTTGACTTTTTTGAAACGTCTTAATTCCAAAGCCATTCACTCATTTTGTGTTAGTAATAATTTAAACATCTTAAGTCATTCATGCACTTTTGTGTTCAAAACATAGCAATTTTATGTGTGGAACATAATTTTTTTGATTTATGTAAGCTATTTCAAGCATGTGTGCTCCCAACTTATGGTTTTTCCCTCCTCAAATTAACATCCATGCATTATTCATTTAAAGAACATTTACTATTTTGTTTTGATATCATTCATTTTTATTTAATGAAGCTTTAAATTCAAGTTTTGGCACATGCAAACTTGTTGTTAGGATCTCATGTTGGTCATATGAAGGGTTCAATATGAAGATTTAACAATCTTGAATCATGTTTCATAATGTGGCTTATTGGTAATAATGGGTACTTTATTCTAAATGTTAAAAAATTCATAACTAAATTTTTTTAAATCCAAAAAAGTGATTCCACTAGGATGCAGTTATGAAGCAAGTTGTATTTTAAGAAAAAAATAAGTGCATAATGAAACCAAACACTATTTGAGTCACAACACTTATTTGCACAATTTATGGTGTTTTTAATTACCTTACTCTATTTGGTGATGGGAAGTTCAACAACAAAAAGGCACCTCCTATCATATTTCCTTATATATGGTCTCCAACTTAAATCATATCACCCCATTAATTAGAATCTTACATTGAACCTCATAATCTTATAAAGGATCTAAATACACACCTTAGTATGGATTTGGGTATGTTGAAGACAAAGCTCTCAAAACCTAAAATAAAGGAAATGAAAAAAGCTCATTTTGATTTTTCCATTTGCTACTAAAAATGACAATCATGTAATACAGAGTTGAGGATCACCCATTTTCATTCATTTAGTCATATCCCATCACCTCCCTTCCTCTTTTCATTGTGTCAAAGCATGAACTCTCTACCAACAAGTGTGTTAGAATAGGTTTAGAATTTTTCTAAGTTCCTAGTTCTTAGTGCAAGTATGTTGAGAGAAAAAGTAAATCAATCTAAAGTAAAATGCTAGTTTGGTCCTAATGTAATTTTGTCGAGAGCATAAATAAAATAGTTAAAAGTGAAAGAAGAACCTAGTGTTAGTATAATCACATTTCTAAAAAAACTACATGTAGATAAAAGTTGTTCAAAATCCCATCAATGTCAGGCTCTTGCACCATGTCAAAGATTCCATCAATGTCAAACTTTTGCATTACACTACACTAGTTAATTCACCTCAATAAACTACACAAACAACCACAAATGTAAACTTAGTGTGGAAGGATTTTAAAAAATTTCCTTACTTTGTTCTTTTGTATATATGAACTAAAAACACATTCATTGACCCACTACCTTGACCTAATGGGGTTCTTGTTTTCTTAGGATATATACAAGAGGGAAAAATAAAACTTTTCATGGGGCTTGAGTGCACACCAACTTTTTTGAGGTTGGAATCAAGAGTTCAAAACCACTTCGCTTATAAATATGGTGTGATTTTAAAATCACCACAATTGCCTTCAATATGAAACTGCATTAAAAATTTTCTATTTTCACATTTTGAATATCACCCAAAAAATTCAAAAATGTATTTGAACAACACCACAAAATTGAAAAAAAAATCCACTAAATTGCTTTAAAACAAAATGTCATTAGTACATGGCTTTGGTTTACATTGATAACTTAAAATGAACTTTAAGTAAATACGTGTTATCATGTAAATGGGGCATGTGTAATTTAGCATATACAAAATGTTTTTAACAAAGAATGATGAGAACTTCCCCAAAGAAATATGAATGTGAATAACTGAAACAAGGACAAAATATTCATTTTTTAAGAAGATAATGTTGAAGTTGAAGGATAACTTGAAGGATGAAAATTACTTTCATGATTGAGTTACAAATTAACATGATATTACAGCATCCCCCACTCATATTAGGGATTCACATCACAAACTTAACATCTCACAATTTAAAAATGGAAACCGTGTGACATTAGTTCATCTATAATTCGTATAGATTATGCATTGATATTGTGTGTTAAAAACACATTTGACAAATGAATTTATTGGAAGTTGCAAAATTCATGTGACATTCATTCATTCATAGGTTCGTACTTCATTCATCAACACATTTATCCATGTGTCAAATGTGTTTTCAATCCATGATATTCTGGTGTAAAATGTATGAAGCTATGAATGAGCAAACTATTTTCATTAATAATTCATCACATGCTAAATTTGTGATGTAGGCCTACATCTATATTTCTCACATCCATTATTGTTTATTTACATATCCCGAGCCCCACCCATAAACTTGAAATTGGGACTTTAAAAAGTGAAAGACCATTGATAGCAAAGCAAGTGGACCAATAAGATAATCTAGCCAATCCACATCAAGATTTAAACGATGTTGTGGCCTTTGCCAACCACTACATCCTATACACATATGTTGTTTCAAAACCATTTTTAAAAACCAAACTAGCAAATTTTTATTGTTCTACATCAAAAGCATGCTTTTATAGTGCATGGGTGGGGATGCTTTTAGGCAATAGAAAAAATATTTAGCATTACAATTGATGCCATTTTGGAACTAACACACATATTTATATGAGTAAATTTGTGAAATAATTCATTGAAACAACATTTTGAATTAAAAAATCTCCAAAAATATTTCTTTTGTTCACGTGTTATTTTTCTACATCCACATGAAGGTGGACATGAAAACCCCCATATTCAAGAGTTCATCCATTAGACAACAATGAAAGTTTTGACAACATTGTAATGCTTTCACAAAAGGATATTCTATTACAATGTCCCTAAAGTACAAAGACCAATGTGGACTTTGATGGCTTATTAATAGAACATGTGTTTTCTCTTATTTAAAAGAGAAAAGTTTTTGATTTAATGTAGAACAAAGGCACATCTGATTGGTGTAATATATTTCCATGATAGGGATTGGGGAAGGTGTATTTAATTTCAAGGAGGGTTTTTACTTCATACATTATGTCAAGTTCATACTATTTGTGAAGCAAATTCATAAAGTCATAAAGGTTTATGTCGTTTATTGATTCAACATTTATTTTATTTGATATCATCTTTTGGCCTTTTTCTTTAAGATGGGTACTTCGATTCTTAAATCAACATACTACCATAATCAGGTTTGCACTCAAATATTAGCTCATGTAGGCCTTTACTTTGGCAGTACCCTCATCCTAAACCCTTATTCTACACTTTGGGACCCCAATATTTCAAAAGGTAGTCATATAATCGTCTAAGGTGTTCATGTGCAATCTAACAATTCAAACAACCTAGTTCATTTGAAATTAGAGGTGAGAATTGAAAAAGATACACATACCTTTGGAAAAAATAATGTGTGGGCCCATCATTTTTGGTCTCTACAAATAGATACAAAAGCGAAGGATGTATTATATACATGTTGGCATGTGGATCGCACAAAGTTCCTTGAATTGAAGAAAATATCTTCCTTGCAAGGAGGTGCTTTCATATAGAAAGAAAAAACCCTTGAAAAACCCTTAGTTTACTTGTATTTTGTGTACAATTGGTTTTGTTGTTTTCATCAATGCAAGTGAAAAATTAAATTTTTGAGGGGAGAAAATGAACCAGGTAATATGTATAGTTTTTGGAATTAATTTTGATAGAAACCATTAGGATTATTAAAAAAAAAGTTAGGATCTAATACCTTACACTACACAAGGTTGCACTTAACATATTCAATTACATTGTGCTCATCGTCCACCTTAAAAAAAGTTTGAACTATGCAAAATGGCAAAGACCATCAAAAGGCCAACTTTAATTGGTTGGCACAAATAAATTGACTTTGGGGTGGAGCATGCAAATGATGTAGATCATATGGGGATATTCCATAATAGTGGTAAAAATAGGTGCATGGAATAAGAAAATGATGTAAACTTATTAAAATTTCTTAAAAAAGACATCAATCCAAAGGTCAATGTTGTTTTTACATGTGCTTCTATTTTGATTTTTGGATGCCCCAAGAAACTCCAAGTTTGTAGGATGTTCTTGTTTGAAAAACTTTGATTTTGGGACATGTAAAAAATATACAGTTGGTATACAAATAATATTAGAAACATGATAAATCTCAAGTAGTTGTGGACCAACAGTATAATTGGTACCAACATCATTTTTTTAGCTAATTGGGATAAACTTTGCTTTTAATAAGGGAGTTGCAAAGAGGCAAAGAAAAGAGCCTCACCTTGTTTCACCACATACGGTCTTGGATGAGGTGGTAGGTTGTTAAACCAAATCTAAACTATCCATCCTCTTCACCATGATGAATGTAATTACAATGGACAATGGACTTTTCCCATTGTCTCATTATTCCTCAAGCCCTAGCTACCATTGATATTGACAACTCTAGAAAATCTTCTTAGCACCATTTTTTACTCATGATTGATTGTTGATCTTCATCAATATCATTGATTATTGCTCCACCAAGTGCTTGTCTTTCACCAAATTATAGTTCAACAATGTATTGTAAATCACCAAAATCTAATTCTTTGTTGCTAATTATTGCCTATAGGTTTGTAACATTTGCAAGTTCATCATCCCATTTGTAGTTCTTGAAAGTTAAAATGGCTATTCCCAAGTCCCATTGATTCAAGCTTTACTTATTGGATTTTTGACAAGACTTTTTCCCATAAAGTTTTAACTATGAAATAGAATATTGTATTATATATATGTATATATATTTGTGCAAATTTATTAGAGTAGCTATTTTAGATTTGAAGAGATGCAAAAGGGAGATGCCACATTGTGGATGCAATTTGTTTTCAATTGTGAAGGCGATTTGAAAATTGGGAAGTAATAACATTTGCACGATATAAAGACAATATGTGGTTTACCTTGTTTGTTCATTTATTTTCAATGAAGTTTTGAACTCTAAAGTTGTTGAATGTTGCTTGCAAAATTAGAAATTTGGACTAGGAAACATTAGAGAACTTTATTAAACTTGTGTATCAAATTTTAGAGTCATAAAGTTTGATTGTGTTTGAAGCAATTTTTGTTAGCTTTTGGTTTGTTTTTTAAAACAAGGTTATCAACATCAACCATATCATATCACATCATTCATGTTAGTTTTGATGTTGACATAGCCTAGAATCATGTCCATTTAGGATCAAAGTAGGTCAAATTTGTCACATTTTTGCAAGGGTAAATTTTTTACATTAATGACAATCAAAATTAAATGGCAATTGAATTTAAATGACAAGGATGAATGCTTAATTTTGGTTTTTAGTCCATATGGCAACTGAAATTCAATCATGAAGTAAAGAAAAATCCAAATCGTCAAGATGTGGTGATTTAGTTTTATTCACCATCTTGATGGTCTTTTAAAACAACATGGGTTTTGCATTACCACTGACAATTAATAAATCGATAGACTAAAAGAACTAGATTTTGTGGAAATTAATTTCCTTTCAAATGAACATATTAAATGACATTGCATGCACCTTGAATTGAATTTCAATTCAATTCCATTGACACAAGAAGGAAACATGGGTTTTGCAACTACCCAAATTCATTAAGTTTTGAATGAAATAAGACAAAATTTTGCTAAGATGCAAGTTGTATGGTTTTGGTAAAAAAGTGATTAGTTGATTAAAATGTTGTTAATGAATTTTTTTAGTCATTTTGGACAATCACATGTTGCATTAAAGTAATTTTTAATTAAATTTTTTTGACATGGATATTTTGACATCCCAAGTTAATCATGGATTAAAGTGCCATATCATCATACAATGTTTTTTTTGGAGGTCATCAAATCATAGAATATTTTTTAATGGCATGTGATGATGAAAATACATGTCATGAAAAATAAGATTTTTCCCCCAAGTTTTGCCAACAAAAAGTTTTGACACCATTCACTAGGTCCACCATATGTACATGTTTTTATATTACATTTGTACATGATACATCAATGTATATACACATTATATACATTAATGCACACATCCATCAAAGTTTGAACCCAAGACTTCATGGAGATACACCAAGGTTTTGATCACAAAATCATTTCAAGACTTTAATAACATAGAAGAAAAAGTTTAAATTTACTACATGTTTAGTATGAAATTATTTAGGAAATTCAAACTTTAACATATGTTTTCCTTTTGAAAATTCATTAAAATGTTACAAGTGGAAACATGATCTTAAAATGTATTCAATAATGTATTCATATAAATAAGAATAATTTACAAATCCCTTTTTGTTTAAATTGACCTACAATCTTTGTAAATGTGATTCAATTCAATGTGAATTCAAGAATCCCTTCATTAAATCTTTAATAATGTTATTTTTGTTATGTAAAATAGATGTCCATTCCTTAAATGGAGTGAAATATATGTCCATTTGTTTAAGTCTTTCAATATTATGTTTCTATTATAACTTATTGAAAAAGATTGATGATTTATATCTTTTAAATTTGAAAATATTTTATTTAATATTATTCAAAAAATCCTTTGTTGATGTTGTTGCCCCTTTAAATCAGCAAAAATTGACCATAAGAAGAAACATTAATTAAATATACAATTAACCATTTAGTTTTCAAGGCCATGTTTTTTTAGCAACATTAATCATACACTAATACAAATGATTATTTACACCACTTCGAACAAAATATCACAATATATTTTTAATGTATTTTTTAATGATGTAATAACATATTTTCTTTTCTTTTCCTTTGTAAAACTAAACAATGATAACTAGGTGGAAATTTGGTATTAAATTTTTCGATTAAACCCCCCTTTAGGCCCCTAACCAATGTTTTTTTTATTTTTTATTTTTATGTTGATAAATTTTTGCAACGTGGTAATTTTTTGGGGGAAAATTTTGGAAAAATAATGAAATTTCAAAAATAAATAAGAACAAAAATAAAAATTTCAAAACTTTGAGATAAAATAATTCAAAGAAGAATTTTTTTAATTAATAAAATTTTTCAAATAATTTTAATAACTGAAACTTTAAAACCCATATATACTTTTAGCATAAAACTAATTGAAAAAAACCAAGCAATCTTTGAAATTATTGTAAACTATATGCAAAAAAATGAAACTTGAAAAATAAATGTTAATGATGTAATTTTTTTTGTGGTGAATTTCCACCATTTTGTGAATTGAAAAAGAGCCATCAACATCAATAAAATATTTTCAATTAAGAAAACCAATATTTGCCAATATTCAAAATGATGGAATTTTACAACAGATTTTAAGACTTGTAGCCAAAATGGGGTTTTCTTCTAGTGAGTAAATTTTTGCCAAAGTCAACTATATATATTGTATTACGACACCACATCTTCCTTCTGGAAGGTGATGAATTATGGTCCTTTCATAGTTTGTTACAAAGGGACCATAAATAGATCCATATGAAATGGGTGATTGATTACAACACAAATTCAATCCAAGATTTTTCTTTCGTTTTAAATGGTGAGAGGACATGGTGGTATGTTGCCTACTTGGTACATTTGCACTTGTAATGGTGCTAGTGAAAGTTGTATGCAAACATACATTATTAACCTCTATTATAATTCTATCATAATTTGTATTGTTTATGAATAGAGCATAATGTGCATGTCTTTGTTGTTGTGGCATATGTGTGTGGTGAATGGAAGATGTAATAATTAATTTTCATTTCCATATAATGACGTTGATTTGTGGTGTGTCACAAAGTTCAATTCTCAATGTCCATTTGCAAATGTAGATGCTAACGCTTAGATTATGAAAATTTTCCCTTTGTTAATTTTATTTCTAATCATTGGACATGTTTGAGTTTTTTAGTGAATAACATAGGTGGTGTCCAATTTTTGGTTGCAAATGCAGATGGTGTTTTATGGTTTATGGCAAAACTTCATGGTCTATTTTATCTAATGTCGAATGTATTGCTTGAGTTGTTTGGTGTATGATAGAAGAAATGTTTAATTTCTATGCACAAATGTGAAGTGTTTAATGTGGTGTATGGTAGAGCTCCCATTGATATTTCTTTCATGCATATCATTGGATGCTTGTTATGTTTGTTGAATGGTAGAACCAATGATTTTAATTTTGATTTGCAAAATTGGAGAATGCTTTTGTGGTGTATGGTAATTCTCTCCTTGCATTTGGTTTTTGATGTATGTCAATGGATGCTTGTGTAATGTGTTCTATGATAGAGGCCACTAAAGGACTAATTATGAGTTGGATGCTTGATTCCCAAAGTAGTCAATGATGGATGCTATGGGGATTATTTGTCATTAGTATTGGTCGCAAGTTAATGTAAATGTGACCTTTCCTTGACATTTGGAGGTCCTCAAAGGTTGTTATTGCACCCCACACCCATCTAGACAAACTAAAGAGGGCAAATTTGATCCTATATCATTGGGTGACATAAGCATGATTGAATGTGTCAAAATACTACCCCAAATGGTAGTTTTATGATTGTCCTTAATAAAGTACTCAATGGTAAGATGATGTAAGCACCTAATTGAAACATAAAATCACAATCAATTTTTTAAAAAATTGTCCATTGAAAGGAGTACATTAAAAATCAATATTTTGAATTAGATGTTTGAAAATGAAATGTTCCCATAGCTCTCTTTGAGCGCATCATTTGGTTGGATTTTTAAAAACTTGAAATTTACATGAACATTTTCAAATTTAAAGTGTAATGGGTTATTTTTTAAAAAACTTTGTGTGTTTTAACACTTATGCCAAATTAGCTCAAATTTTGGCACGCATTAGATCATTATCTTAAAAATTTATATGTACCAAAATTTAACTTTGGATTCATTGGGAAAATATTCATAAGTACATTGGATAATCTAACAACTTGAAAAACTCCAAAATACTTGCTTGAAAGCTTTAAATTGAATCTTCCTTTAAGCAAATCAATGCAAATATCATTGTGAATCATGTCAATATGGTAATAATGAGCTTAAATCCTACCATAGGGTAAGTCTACAATATATTGAGCCCTATAAATGTAATCACTCTTGAATAACACACTTGTCAATTTTAAACTTAGGATTGGATGTTTTCATGTAATCTACATAGTGTGTGTAATATACATTAAAAAATGACGTATAAAAATATGAATAAATTATATCAACATTTGAGGGTGAAAAAAGACTAATTAAGCACTTGTAACTAGTTTTGAGGTCCTGAGTAAGTGGAACATAATTATAAGCAATCACACTTTAATTTTTCGGTTTTCAACAATTGTTTTGTTTTGAAATTTTAAGTTTGGATTTGTAATAGTTTAATAATTTTCTAAAAATGTTTTGTGCTTTGATGATTTTTTGTTTTTGTAGCAACTTGTTAGTCAAAAGAACTTGAATTAAAAATTATTTTAAATTAGTATAAACAATGTCAAGAATAGTCACAAGGAGCTTTAAAAAATAATTAAAATTAGAAGTACCATAACAACCTGTTGATGAGGTGGTTCAACCATAAGAACAATTACATTTTCAAGTTGAAGGAATTCAACGAGTTAATGTTTCTAGCAATGACATTTAACAATTAGTTACGACATATTTACCTTTTTATCAGATATTAGCAAAGGAAGAGGAAAGAAGGGGATTCATGTACCTTCAACCATCGATTTTTGACACCCCAACAATCATCCCAACAACAAAGGTCAAATGCAAAACCAAATGGACAAAACACCAGTGCTATTTGACATGCTAATGAAATAACCTTTGCAACACATAAGTGGCAATTTACAACACCCGATTATTACATTCCCAGAATTGTTATACCATCTTGATCAACATCAGTTGTTGGGTATTACACATTTGAATCGGTTCCTATTTTGAATCCAATTACAAAAAAATCAAAATTGAAGTGTAATCAACTTTTAAACTAGTTGGAATAACTATGTAATTTCGAATGAAAACCTTCACACTAATCTATTTTTCAACAACATGCAAAACCGATGGACACGGTCATAATACCTATTGTTGTTCAATAAACACAACCTATCACTCAAGGTGTTTGGCCAAGTGTATTTGTGCATATTATTCATTGGTTGGACATGAATTCAAGAATTGTCCTTTGGTGGATGATAAATTAAAGTGATTAATGAAAAAAAAACTCAAAACTTCTTTACCACTTGCTGCAATGAGCACACCAGCAATACAAGTTGGTGTACTTGAGTCACAAATTCAACCATAATTAAATTTGGCTATGCATCCAACACCGGTTAGTCAACATCTAGGTTGGCAATAACTTGTTACACCACTAATAGTAGGACAACCTAAAGTTGTACCATATCCACCATATCCAATGTGGTATAATATAGTTCCACCTTTTATACCCATGGATTTTAATATGTATTCTATGTATTATTCTGGAATTAAATGGACCTGATTCATTGATTTCTAGAAGAAAAGAAAGATATGTAGCCGGTACTACTTAAATAGAATTAGTGCCACATGTTGAGCCACTAGAACAAATTTAATATCTTGTTAGAATATTTATTTCTGGATTAAAACAACTAGTTCTAATTCCTAGAGGTGTATTTGTTCAATCGACAACAACAACAATTCCACCTATTAACGTACCTATTGCCAATGGATTACTTATCCATGGTAATGATGTTTTATTTGAACAACCAAAAAGGATTAATTCACATCCATTGTCAGGTGGAGAACCACTTAGAGGTTCACCTACTTGAGGATCACCAAGAAGAGGAGGAACACTTGATTGAACCCACCTTGAGGATTATCGTTTGATCCACCTATTGGATTTTATGGATGGTCAACACCTAATCCAAAAATGTTCATGCCACCATGGTACCCACCAATTGCAGTCCGATCTAAACCAACCAATAAACTGCCATATTAGAAATTTCAATATCCAACATACGTGAAGGATACTAATCTTGATGCTCCATATCAAAGTTTTCAGAAAAACAATCAAAGATAATGGGGAGATTGTGGAGGCTGATATCATCAACTTGTTTGGTTTCATTTTATGAGATGGCATCTCAAAGTGGGGTGAAAACTTTGTACAAGATCATCCCAATTGCACTTTTGAGGAGTTAGAACAAACATTTTGCAAACATTTCTGAATTGTGAAGAATGACGAAGAAGTCTATATGCAGTTGACAAACTTCCAACAATAAGTTAGTGAATGGTGGGTGAAAGCATGAAAAAAGGAGCTAGTCACGCCAAGGTTTAAATCCTTTCCAAGGATTGCATTTTTACATGATAAATTTTTATTGGTTTTTATTGCATTTTTCACATAGTTCTTCAAATTGAATATCCAATTTGAGGCCAAATATGACATATAACATGATAAAAACTCAATTTTCTTTATATCAAACCTTATATTATATTCAAATCTATAACTTTACTTTGAACCATGATCACAAATTCAAAGCTATAATAGTGCTTAAAAACATTTGAATATCAAAATCTAAAAGGGCATATGCATTTTTTTTTTTTTAATGCTTTGAACACATGCATCCCTTCTTGTGGAATCTATTGAACTTCACAAAAAAATTAAAACAATTTGGTGAACATTTGATAAGGAAAAAGGATTTTTGAAACACAAAAACCACATGTCCACATGCTTTTCTTTAGTGTTTTAAAAATACAAAAAGACTCTTGAAACATGGTGGATTTTCATAAATTTTTTGTAGTTGCAACTTTGAAAGTACAAGAACTTATTTCAAAATTTTAACAAATTTTTTAATATATAATGTTCCTATGGTGATTTTTAAGGATTGTCCACACCTTGTTTGGGTCCTTTTTTCCTACTTTCACCTAGGTAGAGGTCTATTATGAGCATTTGTTAAGACTTGTTAATTGCAAGTGAAAGTTACTGATGTTTTCCTTATTGTTATTTTTAAAGCAAGTTTGCAACCATACTTTAAACTAGCAACAACAAGAATGGCAAGAAATACCCTTATCAAACATAACGAAGTTGTAGTGATCTGTGAAGAAAATGGAATAATCATAGCAAATTACAATGCTTTGATAATTCAACTGGAGTCCAAATTAGTTGCACAACCTATAGTCACTTATACTACTACTAAACAACAATTTATTTGTTCAAACTGTGGTAAAACTGGTCATGCCAAAAAAACTTACCACAATAGGAAATTAGAAGAACTTGTTGTACCTGTTGTTCCCACCAAAGTTGTTGAATTAGTAGCTGAAGTTACTACAAAACTTGTTAAACAAACTAGAGTACCATTGAGATATCCTTGTATTATTTGTTCTAGTTTAGAACACCATGCACCTGATTATTTTAGAAAGACAAAGGTTCAAAACATGTTTTGAACTAAGCCAACCACTACTACCATTGTAGTAGCAAAACCTTCTAAACCTTATAATTTACCAGTTAATATAGTTGATGTTGTCAGAACACATACCCAAGTACCAGAACAACATGTGTTTAAAGAACATGAATTGGTGAAAGCAAAAGCAACAATTGATTAACAAACTAAAGAACAAAAGTGTGATTTTTTGTCCATATTATCAAGGAACTATAGGGGAATGATTCAATATCACAAGTGCCCATTGAGTTAAATAGACCACTTCATTCAAATTAGATTAGTTTACCAAAATCAATAAGTAAGTTCTGGTTACTAGCAAACAACATGTTCAATTGATTGCATCACCAACATCACGATAAGAGACTTTGGAAGAGATTTTGAAAGACATCAACACTCAAGTTTTAGAAACCAAGTATGTAATGGGTGTAGTCATATTAACATGTACCAAGAGCAATCGTAACCACTACTTAATTTTTTGAACTTTGGATTGAAAGAAATAATAAATAATAAATAGAATATTTTTGTATAAAATGTTATTGTGAATATGTATGTACATATCATAAAAATTTGGAATTAATCTAATGAGTGAAAACTACGTACAAAGACTTTTAACTTCTTGTAACCACTGCTTAAAAGCTACATAAAAGCAATTTAAAGCACTTTGACACTAAAATCACAATTTGAAAATATTTTTTAATAACATATTTTGGGATTTTTTAAATATACACCTTAACATAATAGTATTAAGAAAATTTTAAAGAATTTTAATGTTTTTTTAAAAGATGTATTAAAAAGATTCTAAAAATATTTTAAAAATAAAATAGTGGTCTAAGGGAGCATGTGTGGCTCTTAATAGTGTGGTTGGACCTTAATCAACTTGGGGCAACTCTTGAAGATTGTGCTTGACATCAGAAAACATTTTCAAACTGGCTAAGTTTGTTCAACCGATGTAACTTGAACATGTTCAACTTGAACTTGCATGTGCAATAGTGGCTATTAACCACTAGATGGTAGTAATTCAAGTTCAGGTTGGTAAAAATTTCATTGATGATGTGCTAATTGATTGAGGTTTTGGAGTAAACATCATTATTGAAAACCTATGGGTACAATTAGGTCTGTCAAAGCCTAATCCGGCACCTTACAATTTGATTACAAAATAGATAGTAGGTAAATTGCAGAATGGTAAATAAGAGGTATGAGATATGAAATAAAAGGCAAGTAGGGAACTAGGTAATAGGTAGGTTATAAGAGATAGGAAGTAAGAGGTAGGTAAGCAAATAGGTAGTAGGTAGGCGGTGTTAGGCACAAAATTAACACATATTTAACACCTTGTCCTAAGCCACCTCCTTTTACCCCTTTGGAGATCATTAAAGGGGGGTGTCATAATTTGTTACCCAAATTCCAGCCCTTTGTTCCACAACGCTAAAATGTGGTTTTTATAATTAGGACATTTTGCGACTAATGTCAAACATAGTCATGTAGTCATATATGGTCTTTTAGTCGCTACCATCTTAATGATTTTGGTCAAAATTATGATTTCATGATTATACATACGATGATAATTAGTATTAATAATATGACTACACAATTAGTGTATTCATATTGAAACAATAATTGAATTTGAAATTTTATAAAAATATTTTTTTTTTTTTTTTAAATGGACAAACAAATGTTTAAGTAGTCTATTTTAATTTACCATAACTTATATTGACCTACTTTAACACATTTAACTTACTAAATAATTTAATTTGATTAAATAACATGGTTTAATTTAATTTAGCCTAATGTAACCCAATTTAACATAATTTAAATTAATTTATTTTAGTTTAAATATCCTAATTTGAGTTTAACAAAATGTAAATAATTCGGTTTAACTTAATTTAGCTTAGTTTAACCAATTTTAGTTGGTTGAAAAAAAAACCAAATTATTTAAATTGAAGCAAATTTAACTAAAATTGACCTTAATTTAGCCTTATTTTGCCATGTTTTGCCAAGTCTATTCAAGTTTAACCTAAGTAGCCATGTTTAACCAAATTTAGCCAAGTTTAATGTCAATACCTTATTTTAACTTTACTTATATAAATTTTAACAAGTCTAGCCAAGTTTAATTTAAAAATAATCATGTTTAGCCAAATATAGCCTCAATACCTTAATTTAGCGTATTTTTTCCAAGTTTTGCTAAGTCTAACCAATTTAAAACTACGTAGCCATGTTTAACCATGTTTAGTCATATTTAGCCACAATACCTTAATTTAGTTTAATTCATCTGAGTTTTACCAAGTCTATTTAAGTTTCATCTAAGTAGCCATGTTTAACCAAATTTCGCCAAGTTTTTTTTCAATATTTTAATTTAGCCTAATTTATTTAAGTTTTGCCAAGTTTTACCTCAATACCCTAATTTAGTGTTATTTATTTAAAATTTTTGAAAATTTGCCAAATTTTGCCAAGTTTAACCAAATTTAACCAAAATAACCATGTTTAACCAAATTTAGCCAAGTTTAACCTAAATAGCCATGTTTTGCCAAGTTTAACCAAGTTTGACCTAAATAACCATGTTTTGCCAAGTTCAACCAAATTTGACCTAAATAAACATGTTTAATCAAGCTTTTCCAAGTTTAACCAAATTTGACCTAAATAAACATGTTTAATCAAGTTTTTCCAAGTTTAACCTAAGTAGCCATGTTTTGCCAAATTTTGCCAAGATTAATCAAAATAGCCACGTTTTGCCATGTTTTGCTAAGTTTAGCCAAATTTAACCTAAATAGCCATGTTTAGCAAAATTTTGTCAAGTTTCACCAAGTTTAACCTACATAGCCATGTTTAGCCAAAATTTGTCAAGATTAATCAAAATAGCCACGTTTTGCCATGTTTTGCTAAGTTTAGCCAAATTCAACCTAAATAGCCATGTTTAGCCAAATTTTGTCAATTTTAACCAAGTTTAACCTAAATAACCATGTTTAGCCAAATTTTGTCAAGTTTAACCAAGTTTAACATAAATAGCCATGTTTAATCAAATTTTGTCAAGTTTAACCAAGTTTAACAAAAATAACAATGTTTAGTCAAATTTTGTCAAGTTTAACCTAAATAGCCATGTTTTGCCAAATTTAACCTAAATAGCCGTGTTTAACCAAGTTTTACCAAGTTTAGCCAAATTGAACCTAAATAACCATGTTTAATCAAGTTTTGCCAAGTTTAACATAAATAACCATGTTTAACCAAGTTTTGCCAAGTTTTGGTTTAATATCCTAGTTTAGCTTAATTTATTTAAGTTTTGCCTCCCCTTTTGTACCTACCTCCTCTATCTAGCAATAAACCTAGGTACATCTACTTGATTCTCCACCATTTGCCTCTAGTAACAACACTTATGAAATCCCCATTTGAACAACCACCATCACCATCTTTTGATGATCCTACTTCCATCATTTAGAGGTGTTGTTGACTTGAAAATATTTTGAAAACTTGCTCATCCATGATGTTGTAGCCCCCTTCACCAAACTCACCCTCTCATGATGTGCCAAAATCCCTTTCAATTTTTAAAGATCACATCAACATCACACTATCCCCTTCTCACACTCCATGGCCCACTCATTGTTTTAGGAAAAAAGAGGAGAGGTTAACAACGACTTTTGAATTCCTCCTTTGAACAACTTCATGAAGACACTACTATCATTATCTTGCCCTAACCTTAATTGTTAGAAACTTTTGGGAAATATATTCCACCATGTCTGTACCTTCTTATCCAATAGGTTTAACCAATCCAAGCCAATGATAGGGGAACCTTACCTTATCCTAATCTAGCTAGCCTACCACACCCCTTTACACTAACCATGCCGCCCACCTTCAAAATCCAATTAGGATAAAAACATATGAACACCTCAACCTACTCCCTTAGACTCAAGGTTACCCCAAAACTTCTTTAGTCAACTTACATTTTCTTAATCAAAATCAAGATAAGCTAATTTGGGCCCAACATGCAGGTGGGTTGGTAAATAAATAAGTAGGTAGGTAAGTAGGTAGGTAGGTGGTTAACATTACCCATGTCATTATGCATTAATCATTTTGTAGTCAACTTTTAATCGGTTCCTCATATTCTAATCAATTCATAATCAATTGAAACTACCTTCTCAATATTATCTATGTCATTCCATGGTAGTCATTTTTGAGTCATACATCAATTGCCATGTTGTTCAAAATATAATCATTTGATAGTTGTATTGAAAAGCCATGTGACCATTGTTCACATCATTTTAAACAAAAGTCATTTTATAGTCATATAAATGACAACTAGAAGTCCACATCATTCTATCCTTTGTTATGGATGTTTTATGGATGAAGCAAATTGTAAACCAATGATTTTGTTATTACCATATGTAATATTATCATCCATTAATGACAAAAGTACTCCTTTATGACTATGTATTTTTCCACATAAGATGAAAAGTTATATTGTATGAGTATAGTCAATGAGGACTTCTAATAATTATTTTCTTGGTTGCAAAGGACATGATTATTTCTAGTGAATTTGAATCCATTACTTCCTTGGTTTGACTAAGTTTTGAAGGTCACACTAGTTTTGGAAGCTCCCATGTTGTAGCTTGCTAGGTAACCTTTCATCAACTTAACATTATTACCATTTTTAGGATATGACTATTTTCCATAGCCAAAAAAAATAGTGATGGAGCTTTTGTAGCCAGCCCATGTTGATGAAATTCCTCCCTTTTGAAAATACCTTTGGTCTTAGTTTTGACATTAGAAAATTGCTTTGGGCAATTTTTTTCAAATTCAAGAACCTTTGGGCCTAGTTCAAAAATAAGATTTAATTTCATGTACACATTTCACATTCCTCAAGGTTGAAATTTTTATAGTTACAAATTTTTAGAACAAGTTTAAATTGCAAATTATGAAGATATCAAGTTTTCCAACAATTAAAAACCAATCACACAACATGTTGCACTTGCTTGACCATGGCGAGAAAATTTGATTCATTTGTTGCAACATTTATTGGATCCTCCATTAAATGAAAGGATGGTTCATTTGTTGCAACATTTATTGGATCCTCCATTAAATGAAAGGATGGTTCATTTGTTGCAACATGGATACATTAAAAATTTAACCTACTTTTTTATCTAAAAAAAATTTCAATGTGCCTAAACATTTCAAATTGGGGAACTTGTCAACATTGGTGTGTACATATCACATACTAGCAAAAAACCAACCTTACACCTTAACCCTAAAAATTTTAGGGTTAAAAAAAAAAAAATGTGATAATAAAAATTTGAAATTTTTTTTCCAAAAAATAAAAAACATTAGTCAAATTTACACTAGGAAAAGAACAATTCTCAAATTTTCCCAAGTTTTTGTTTGAAAAAAAACTCACCAAGATTAAAATCATATGAAAGTTTTGGAAAATCCAATACCAGTACAAGATTGGTATGAATTAAAAAAATAAAATCCAACATGAGCTAATATATTAAATAATTTATAGTTAATACCCAACCAAAAGTGAAAAAAACCACCTGATCCAAGTACTTTTTTGAATTAATGTTGTTGGGTTGTAACCAAGAAAACAAGGGGCTTCAAGTTCCTTTTACACATTGATTGTGTGTTGATGACAAATGAACTACACAAAATCCACACAAATCATTCCTTGAAAACAAGATGAAATGTATAAAGCTTCAACCAAAAATTACTTTAACCAACTAATGAATCTTATTTATGGGGTTTTAGGGATTAGATTTTTCTGATTTCATTTTCATAAGCTTCAACCGACCTCCCTTGACAAATCACAATTTTTACCAACACTAGTACCACAATTCCCACATTTTGTTGGAAACATAAATCCCAAAGACAACATAACACAAAAAACTCCTAGCAATGATGATGATTTTTTAAAACCTAAAAATGAAAAATGAGCTCTTTAGATTATCTCCTTTAGGAAGTTTGACAAATGCAACCCATTGTCCCCCCAACTTGACTGCCATTAACAAAAAAACCTAAATTATAGGAACAAAACATAAATTCAGAGGTCCCAACAAAATGGGTACTCTTTTCCTTCACACCATTAATTCAAAATCACCCCACAACACAATCCTTATACAAGACAAATAGTTTGCCAAAATGATCATTCTTAAAATGCCTAATACATTTCATCGTATCCTTGATCATTGACCATTAATTTTGCTTTTAAACTACATTTTTCCTAAAAGGTACATGGTGTAGTAGAACTTGCATAACTTCTATCAATAAAAAAAAACTTTCACAATAGGGCATCCATCCCTTCCATCTTACACTACGTCAGAAACACTTTCACATCCAGTCAACAAAGAAAAATTTCAAAAAATATTTAGCTACTTCTATTTGAAAAGTTCTTGGTATTTTATCATCCACACCAACTCCATCCTTGATTGATGTCCAACAAAAATCACTTCGTACCATAAACACACCACACAAAATTCACCCAAAGATAAACCACAAATATAGTGAGCACCAACGATAATAAAAATTCATTATACTCATAACCTATAAAAAAAACAAACAAATTAAGAGTAGAAATAAAAACAACAACCCATATCCCTTTTTTGATCACCATCAATTATTGAAAGCTTTGTTGTATTTTGCTTTCAATGGTTGATGGTACTACATCATTTAAATAGGTTATCATCCATTGGTTTTTGATCATAGGGTTTGAAGTTTGTGGAAAGAACCTTTTTTTATTTTTGGGTTTCAAATTTAGAAAACTTCTAATTGTACTTAGTGGTTTATTTTGTTAAGAATTTTTGCAAGTGGCCTTTGTGATTGTGTGTGGTTCATTTGGTAGTGATTAAAAACATATGCCAAAAGATCATCTATACAAGTACACAAATAATAACTATTAAAAGGTATGGGATTTTCCCCCTTTGATTGGTACATGAGATTGGCACCTATATGTGAGGAATGGCTTTCTGGGAGTTGGAACATGGAAAATTAAGAGGGGAAAAAGGAAAAAAATTGGGGTTGTAATTTGATGCCAATAACTTGTTACTTATGTAATTACCTAGGGGTTAATTTTAATAACTTATTAAGTGGTAGGGTTTTATAATTTAATAATGGTTTGGTGAGTTATCACTAATTAATCATGATTTCAAATAATGTGCATGACTCAAGAATGGTGATTCATAAGAAAAATCTTTGCATAAATTAATGTGCATAATTCAAAGATAGTGATTCACAAGGAAAATATTTGCACAAATTAATGTGAATGACTTCAAGATGATGATTCATAAAGAAAGTCTTTGTATAAATTAACAAGAACATAAATTTTCATAACTATGTAATAAAAATATATATATTTGATTTCACAAGCCCTTCTCTTCATTCAAGATTTACTTATATTAGGTATAGATATATGCTTTTCTACTTGAAAACATTTCCAATTATCCAGTACCATGTGGCTCTTATTATGTCACTAAATTTCTTTAACTTGCAAAATTACTCCACTACAAACAATTTTCTTGCTAATAAACACCCCTTGCATACCCTCACATAGGGTTTTAGTAAGATGGACATATATGATCCAATGAACCAGTCGATAATTATTGTAGTACCTTGGCAAGTTCAACATTGTGGTGTTGAATAATTATTATTTTATTTTGAAGATGTTACTCTGAAAATGGAAATTTCCAGAATTTTTTTTAATTTTCTTAATTTTCTTTCACAAAATTTTTGTTCTTTGAGATTATGTTTTGGGGAGAGAGTTTCAACATTTCTAAAAGATAGAATAACTGTGTCAAAACTGCCATGAAAATGGTTGCCAGGCCCATTCGATAGAAGGAATATTTGGTTAATAAAAAATGCATGGGCTGGAGCATGATGCTTTCTTTTGTTGTCGTGCGTCTGAAAAGATTGTTCCATGGAAAGTCTGGGTGCACGACCTCCAGCATGAGGCCTTTTTTGGTTGTCTTGCGATCATTGTTGTGGAAAGTCTGCATGCGTGGGTTCATGCATGAGGCTTTTTTTTTGTTGTCTTGTGATTGAACACAGTTGGGGAGCACTGGGTTTTAATGGAGTTTGGGTGCACGGGCTGGAACATGAGGGTTTTTTTTGTAGTCTTGTGATTGAACACACGATTGTGTGGAGACTTTGGGGCCAATGGGTTTTTATGAATGTCTTAGTGTAGTACATACTTGTGATTCATATTAATTAGTTTGTGAGTGCACTCTTACACTTTTAAACAGTTTTCTATTGAAAGAGTCGTAGTGATGATTGACCCATCATCAATTCTTTTGGAACATAAGGCACTCACCCAATAAATGACGTCTTTGGACCCAGCCATGACTCACCTTTAGCAAAGCAACCACAAATGTGCTCCCTTATGACTCACCTTTTCAATATTGCAGAACAACTTGGGAATTTGGGGGAGTCACATGAAAACATGATGAGAACACATTAGGAACAAAGACAAAAAACAAACAATACCGTTGACCCCGCCTCAAAGACAAAAACTGGACTCCTCATGAGCGCATGCTGAGCATTGGCATGATTGGCATCAAAGTTTGATTTCCAAAAGTGTTTGTCATGAGGTTTAGCCTGGGCGAACGACAAGGGCGCAAACTGTGGGACCCTCCACCATGCTCCCAGAAAAGCTATGTTTGAGGGCAATGGACGGTTATGGAAGTTGCTTGGAGTGGATCTGCATTTTATGGATTTGTGCATCAAATACTCGTGGGATGGAGATCATATCTTTTCTCTTCTGTTGGGTATGTGGTATTGCGCGTTCCGCGTGTACAAGACAAAAACAATTGGTTGAAATTTGAGTGTTTCCCAAGCTTTGTGGCATTCCTTTTTTGGATAATCTCTACTTTGTAGTCTCTCTGTCTGTTTTTCCGCTGGAACATATGTCTTTGGATGTTTCCTTTCCCCGCTATTTCGAGGCCGCCGCCGCCTCCCCTCGGCACCACTATGTCCACGAAGGATACAGCAGCTCGCCGGGCAGGGCAGCAGGAAATCAGCTCACAACCACCCAGCCAGGTTGTTGGCAGGAAAACAGCCTCACACCTACTCAGCCAGGTGGTTGGTATAGGGTAAGGCACTACTATCAGAGAATTACTGTGTGAGCACCGACGGCGGATTCCCGAGGTCCACGCAGTGTAAGTAATTCCCTGACATGCATAACAACCAGGTAATCAATGGTTTTAAGAAAAAAATGTTTCCCTTCCAAAGATCTCATTGGCTTACATCCTGCGCCTTAAGGATCTTACAATCTTACACCCTCCGCCCTAAGGCTCTTTTTGTAAGCCTGATTACTAAATGTAATCTCCCCTATGAATACACTAAGAGTTCTCTCTGAGGTTGTGACGTAGTTTGTGCTGCCACCCAGCCTGATGAAAACTGCTGTATCCCTTTGGGATATAGTGCCGAGCCCCCAACCCGCCATAGGTTTGGTTCTAGGTTTCCCTAGGTGCTATAAACACCTTACACCGACGAAAGAATTCAGAAGAAGAAGACGAGGCAGCAAAAGCTCTGTATACATGGTCCTTTTTAGCTTGGACCTTAGAGCTTTTTGGTAGCAATTTTTTTAGCTCCAGCTTCTGTAGGTAGCTTTAGATAGGAGCTTCTGTGGCTCTGTTTTTCTTTCTCTTCTTTTCTGACTTCATTTTTTCGTATTCAGAAAATTTTGAGACAAAAACTCTTGGGTTCTGTTTTTCAGATTTCTGAACTCCGAGTTTGAGCGTTTGAATCTGGTGTTGGGTCTTTTGTGGTGTAATCGCACTGAGTTTTAGGTTTCGGATTTGTACTAGGATTTTCAGAACTGGTGTGGAGAGAGATTAGGAACCTAGTTTGAGGTTGGTCGTTGGCGGCGGCGGCAGCATCAGCAGCAACGCAAGTTTTGAGAGTTATGGAGGACTCTTCATTGACAGAGCAGCTGATCGTCAAGCAAGAAGGAAACCCAAAGGGTGGTCTTCTTCTTAAAGTAGAACAGCCACCATCCCCACGATTTGTATTTAGAAATGGGGACTACAAATCCAATCAGACATCGAGACATGAGGAAGAAGAGGAGGAGGAAGTACTGGCGACAGGGAAATGGTTCCAGGAGGAGATGATGAAGCAGCTGGAATTGGCAGGCCCCATGATCTTGGTAAACCTCTCGCAATATGGAATGACTTTTGTTTCGGTGATGTTTGTGGGGCACTTGGGGGAGTTACCACTTGCCAGTGCCTCCATCGCCACCTCATTTGCAGGGGTGACAGGCACAGCTCTGCTCATGGGAATGGCATCCACACTGGAAACCCTCTGTGGACAAGCTTATGGAGCAAAGCAATACCACATGCTAGGTATCTTTATGCAAAGAGCAATTCTCGCGCTGGTCCTTTTTAGCTTGCCAGTCACAGTAATTTGGTACAACATGGGGGAGCTACTTATCTTTTGCGGACAGGATCCAGAGATTTCAGCCATGGCAGGGGAGTATGCGAGATGGTTAATCCCTATGCTATATGCTCTTGCAATTTCGCAGCCCCTTATCAAATTTCTGCTAGCTCAGAGTGTTGTGATCCCCATGACCATGATCTCGATTTTGGCTCTTGCAGTTCACATCCCTCTCTGCTGGCTGATGATTTTCAAGTTGGGGTTTGGTTTCCGTGGAGCAGCAATCACCAACGGCATTTCTTCCTGGCTTACTGTTGTGTTCTTGGCATTGTATGTAAAGTTCTCACCCTTGTGCAAGAAGACATGGACTGGGTTCTCCTGGGATGCATTCTATGACCTCAAGGCCTTCTTTAAGCTAGCTATCCCTTCCACCTTCATGATATGCTTGGAGTATTGGTCATTTGAGGCGCTTGTCATCATGTCTGGGCTGCTTCCCAATCCACAGCTTGAAACTTCAACCTTCTCCATCTGCTTGAGCTCTACAGCACTACTCTACATGGTGCCATTTGGCATCAGTGCTGCAGTCAGCACCCGAGTTTCAAATGAGCTTGGTGCTGGCTATTCAAGAGCTGCCAGGAGAGCAGTCAAGGTTGCCGTCAGTGTCTCAATGGTGGAAGGCGTGCTAGTTGCAAGCTTGCTCCTCATACTCCGACATAAGCTGGGCTGGGCATTCACCAATGAGGTTGAAGTTGTAAATTATGTTGCTACGTGTGTTCCATTCCTTGCGATTTCTGCAATTATGGATTCTGTTCAAGGGGTGCTGGGTGGAGTAGCAAGGGGATGTGGGTGGCAAGCTTTTGCAGCTGCAGCCAATCTTGGAGCTTATTACATTGTGGGGTTACCACTTGCAGTAGTGTTGGCGTTTGTCTTCCACTTTAATGCACCTGGCTTGTGGGCCGGGATTATAGCAGGGATGTTCACACAGGCAGTCAGTCTATTAGTGTTGACTGTCATGACAGACTGGGAGAAGCAAGCAACGGAAGCGCTTGGACGCATTTACTCGTCTTCAAGTGTGATTATCCCCCTAGATGGAAACCTTAGCCAGCAGCAAGACATTCCCTTTTTATTGGAGAAAGCAAGGGATGATGATCCTGCATACCTAAAATCATGAATTTGTAAGGATATTTTCAAGGTACCCCTCCCCTTATCACAGTGATGAACAAAAGCAGCCAACATAACTTTTCTCTCTCTCTCCCCCTTCTTTTTGTCTTCTCCTGCCACTATTACTAAGTAGTCTTGTTAGCCATCTGGGGCAACTGCAAGGAACGGGAAGTTTTTCTTTCTGAAAGCAGATTTGAGTCTGCCCCATTGTTTGTTTTTTTAGCAGTTTTATCAAAGATGACAGAAATTTGACCTATTTGAACACATTTCTGGCAAACTCTGCAGCCAAAATTCATAGTTAGAAGGCACTGAAATTGGATATTCTGCATGTACGGGTGGTGCATGTTTAATTTTTGCCATCTTCTTCAGTCTTCCTCTTCTTCCTGGGGCTTCAAATGCTTTCTGTATGTTTCACTAATTATGTACGCATTTTTGAATGTGAGAGACTCATTACACAGGATACACAAGAAGACTATTGTGCTTTATTCTTTTGAACTCAATTTGCTATGGAACCACAAAAGATGAACCTCAATCCATTCTTTCCTTGACACTTAATCTCATGACATCCTTCATAAGATCCTTGCATGCAACTATGGGTGTCAAACAATGGATGATGATCATTTGATTAATGGTAATTCTATGGATGAAGGTAGTTGGCATGGTTGTTCTTTGAATGAAGAGAGATATTAGAGGTTCAGATCCTATTTCAAAGATGATATTACCAGTGTCAGCTGGTTCTTATCCTTCAGAAAAAATCCAGTTGGGTGGATAATGTGAAATCAAAATTCACTCTTACACAGAAGGTATCAAATAACTGGATTTTATCAATGTGCTGGGACCTGCCTAATATCAGTTTTGCTGGTCTGGGCACCCTGTTTGGTGACACCAATAAATTTGATTATTATTTTGTAAGAACTGCCTGGAATTCATAAGGGTTGGTTTTTGCAATATCATGTTACAGAATCATCCAATCTGTTGTCTAGGTAGGTTTCTGCACAAAATGTATACCACAGTTTTTATTATTTTCATTCCAGTGCAGATTGATCTAGTTAAATTGTTTTACATTATGAACTATTAAATTGTTTCACATTAAGAAAAAAACAACAAAATTTTCATGGGGTTGATGGCAGGTTGATCAGATATTGGAAATAGTTCATGATGATGGGTTTCTGCTACTTCCTTCATGTGAATTTGTGCAATGTCTTTTAATTGGTTTCTTGAGTGTACATAGAAACTACTTTAGAGTGAATTGAACATGTGGAGTGTGATTGGGGAGGATGGTTTGTGGGGCATTGAGGTGTGGGGAACTTTCTTTGATAAAACAAGAATTATGGTTAATTACCTATTCTATAGTGCAGACTTTGTTGAATTTCTTGCATGCTCATTCTGGAATCAAATTGCATTGATGGGATTAATGGGTTGTTCATTGAAACTAGATAGGTGCATGTTAGGTCTTAAGTTTTAACCATCATGTTTAAAGTTAGCCAAGTAATGGTAGTAATTGGGTGGATCCGTCTGAGAACAGCAGCGGTTTCAAGTGTTGGGTGTTGTGTTAGAAAATCAAGTTTTGTGATTTACAACCATTAGAAAGTTTAGCCATTATGGCCATTGAAAACAAGTAGTCAAGTCAGGAGACTATATCTTTGTTTGCATCTATTACATGTCCTCCATTTGCTGACTTTTAAAGCACTAACTGATTGGCCTGACAAATAAGTTTTTAAACTACTTGTCATAAAATATTTACTTGTCAATAAATTGTCATACTCATTTGACTTGCAGCACATCATAATGATGGGGTTGATGGGTTTGAAAAAATGCAGAAAAATTAAGTTTAGGGTTGATGCACGTCATTTCTTTGTTAATCTAATGCAGCTCTTCTTTTTTGGTTTCAACTGTACATCAGTGATTTGAACAAGTGGAGTACAAGTAGGGAGGATTCAAGTGTTTCCATGGTGATTAAGGTATGTTGATCCTTGGGTGTTTCATGGAACTCACCTAGGATTGTCCATTGTACAAACTCTTGTAGGCTCAATGTAGAAGCAAAACAATTCATGTACTTGTTGCTGTATGTTTTCTTGGATAACCATTAATGTATGTCAACATACATGTCAATTTGTTTGAGTTATACCATTAGCTGACATGGGGTTTTGAAATGTAGGTCTAAGTCCATGGCAAACAAAAGAAATAGTGAAAAGCAGGGAGGTGTTAGACCTAGCCAAAGACAAAGGGTTTTAGCAGCGACATGTTTGCAACATAAGCAAGAGCCTACAAAAAGAGTTACGGAAAGGAAGAGGATTTATCGAGTTGGCCTAAAACTTTCATTAGAATCATGCATGAATGCACCTCCTGGAGCACAATGAGGAGAGTAAGCATTGTAGAAACATAGCACAATCGTTGTTCAATTTCTTTTCGATCTATTGTTAGAAGTTGGAGATGTGAACTAACACAAAGAAATGTTAACTTGGGTGTTGAACACTATTGTCTGCAGTTAGGCAAAATCATTGGAGCCAAAAGGATGTCATGGCAACATTTGAAATTGTGGGGAATGTGAAGGTTGAGTTGCATTTTATACACAAAAGTAAAAACAAAAACCAATTGATTGCAAAACATGCAACATTAAGTATGTGCGTCTCAACATGTACTACTAGCATTTCAATCACAAGGACGACATGCATCCTTGGATTACACCACTGTAACATTGTTGTTGCAATAGGTAGATGGGCCTTAATTGATACATCCATCAATCCAGAATGGGCAACAAAGACAAAAACACAATGATCTGGTGTGCTTTCTTTTATCACAAAGAACATTGTCGAGGCATGGTGGGTGGACCAATTTAAAGTTTCACCAAATTGAAAGGAGGTGTGCAGCTTGCAAGTTCCAAGAAAGGTGTATAAACAACATACAAAACATTATCTATTGGAAGACCAAGTATGTGTGCTACAATGTGTAACCAAATGTTGTACACCTTTCTTATTTCTACTTCATTTGATTTTTTTGTGGTTTGCAAGCCTTGGGTAGGTGACTAACTATCCATCACAAATCATTTCATTTTTTAGTTGGTTTGCTTCAAGTAGGAGAACTATGTACATTGTATCCATTGATTTGTTTTGGTCTACAAGCTTCAAGTAGACGATGTGAAATGTACCAAAAGTGGTAGTGATGGATGGTATTTCTTATAGCTTCGTACAACAAAGGTCTAGGAAGTTCTAAGAAATACCATCTAAAAAATTAGAAGAGGAAAGTCCTTGAAAGTCTTGTTGGCAATCCTATGAAGTTATAAGAAATACCAAGTTTAAGAAGCAACTATAAGTATTCAATGGGTACTCCCAATACTTTGTGGTATACCAAAATGCCCAATGAATAACTATAGGTACTTTTATATTTATTAAGGACACTAGGTATTTTTGTATTTTATAAGTACATGTATTTATGTATTTCATCAATACAAATATTTTTGTATTTTATGAATGCAAGTTTATGATTTGAAATACCTTGAAAGGTTTGTATTATTTAGCTCTACTTGCAAATTTTGTGAATGTATTCTATTAACGTGAGCAAATACTTTTCAACATTTCATACTTGGGACTTTGTGATTCTAAATACCATAGTGGAAGGAATAGTAGTATTTTAGACCTTCTTGCTTTATTGAATCCAAGGAATATTTGTGCACAATACCTATTGGTTCTATAAACCATGTCTATTGCCATATGTTTTGCAACATCTAAAGTTTCCTAAATACTCATTTAGAACAACTTTATGAAGATGTTTAAAATACAAGGGTGATGGGATTCTCTATAGATGGACAACATGCGAATACAATGAGTTTGGAATATTATTGAAGTATGTGTTTGAATTCATGTCAAATTGGATGGTCTTGCCTTGTTTGAAACCCATATAATATCTATTATTGTTTTAAGCATCTAAACTTATTCTTCCTTATCATAACATGTATGTTTATTATTGTTTCAAGAATATTTTTACACAATTTCTAATTCCTATTAATACTTTTAGTGTGTCAAGACCTTGGTGGTTATGAGTGTATTGATTAAAGTTAAAAACTATAGCAACCTATTCAAAATAGGTTGTGCATGGAGACTAAATGTACATGTATAATTTTAAAAAACATTATCATGGGTCCATACCAAGTTTGTCATGTTAGCATGTTTTTGTTTATTTATTTTGGTGTTGCTTTGTAGAATATGATAAACATTGTGGTTGTTTGAAATTGTATGGCAAGTTGAATCAACCTTAACACCTATTTTTTCATTGTGATACTTTCTTTCAAAGTCTAATGATGACTCGAAATATTTTGCTGGTTTGATTGACTTTAAAAGATAATTGCTATGTATCATTAGAAATATTGTACATGCATGATTTTAAAGAACATCTAATTAATAATGGGAATGTCATGTTAGTTTGCAGTATTGTTTTAATGTGCATTATATAATTTCCTTAGATGATCGTAGGTTTCATGTGGCACATATAGAAGACTATATTTTAACCAATACATTATTTTAGCCTCTTCAATTTTTTGAATGTTGTAAAAAAATTATATTGTACGAAATTTGATTGAATATTTTGGGAGGTTCATAATAATGTAAGTGTTGCGTTTAGTTAGGTTTTTCAAAACCCTTCCTTGTCAACAAAGTTAGGTTAGTATTCACAAACAATGGAGTCTTTGAATATTCTAGACATAATCAAATCAATTTGAGTTTGGAAGTTTACTCTTTCATTTTAAGGTATTGTGCATTTTGTGTTTACAATCATTTGTGTCAAATCTATTGTCTTTTACTTTCAAGTATATGTGTTGCTTTTAAGTGCTAGATGTATTGCATTTTTGTTTTCAAAATATGTGTCAAGTTTTTGAAATAACCAAATTGCACTAGTTGGTAAACTCATAAGTTGTATTATACAATCTAGATTTTTTTAGTGTTGCAAATTCACAACTAACAAACTATAATGTATATTTAGAATTTTTTTGGTGTTGTATATTCGCAAGTTATAATGTCTATAATTTGGATTTTTTTTGGTGTTGCAAATTCACAAGCTATAATGTACAATTTGGAATTTTTTGATGTTGCAGATTTAGAAGCTAAAAAAGGTTTGTTGACTTTTTTGGTTGCCAATTATCCACATAGCCCATTGGTGACCAAAAAAATTCGATTGACATTTGACAACATTTTACCAGCCACGTGTGGCTATTGCATGAAAACATCATCAGATGGTGATCAAATTTTTTCAATTGCCAAATTTTTTAGGTGCCCCTATTTTATAGGGTACCTCTAATTAACCTATATAAGGAGCTTTGCATTTTCATTTGTCCTCACTTTTTTTCAATGTGTACAATTTTGGTTGTCTTGGACAATTGGTGAGCAACATTTCAAAAAAAGGGGGAAGGAATTCCATGCACTATTTTTTGTTATTTTTGTGATTGCAATTTGTTTTACAAAATGAAATATGTCAAGTAATCAAGTTGAAGGAGAGATAATCGAGTAGGTTCACAAAGGGTCGCCCACACCATTGTGATTTGGAATTATGAAGGGGAGATGTCATATATTTCCTAGGCCAGGAAGATGGCGAATATGATGTGAATATTTCTTGATTACTAGAAGACTTATTGTACAAGGACATACCATTGACATTATATACTAAATGTAACGGACTAGTAGAATGTGTTCATAGTGTGGGATCACGATGGCATTAGTGTCAAATATTTTCCATGTGCATTTGAAGGAGTCTATTTTTTAAATATTTCAAATTTGCTTGAGGACTTGTTGTGTGAGGACATCCCAACGGAGTTTCATGTTTACAATACACAAGACTATTTCAACACAATATGACATTTGATAATTTTTAGTTGAATTCATGAAAAAAAGTAACAAATGTCTTTGCTAGAAAAAGTTCTATTTAGAAACTATTGGAAATACCGTTCTAATGGTGTATTTATTGAGGTTTCATATTTTGATAGATATTACAATCGATTCGATTCGAGTTAATTAAAAAAAATTTGGGTAATTTTTCATTCTTTTTTTATTACAATAATTATAGCTAAACACTCTTTTCTTTTAGCCCCCACTAGAAAGATGTGTTACAAAATTGTGTCAAATTTCACTCCCAACAAGGAAGGATTCATGTTTTCCATTTTCCATTTGTTCCCAACATGTTCCTTTCAAGTTCTTAATGAGTTCCCATCAGGTTCTCAATAACACTTTACTTTAATCCCATATATTTCCCCCAAAGTCCTCCCCTTCTCACCAATATAGGTGGGCCAAATGGGGAAGCATTCCATATTTCCATACAATCTTTTATTTTAGGGGGCCTCCATAATTTAAACTTTTTTTTTGAAATGGCCCAATCAAATTGGCTCATTGCAAAAAAAACAAAAGTTGGACTTGTGAAACACCCCCAATTGATTAATATGAAACATAATAAACACCCTTAATTTTATAATAAGGGATCACACAACATGGTGATCAAAAGGGTTTCAATCACCATTAGGGAGGAAAGCGAAAAAGGAAAAACAAAATGGGGGGGGGGAGAGGGAGGGGGAGGATTGCACTATGTGACAACTAAAAAGGTTTCAATTACCATCAAGTGGAATTGAAATAGGAGGGGGGAAAATTTGTAACAACCGAAAGGCTTTCGATCGCCACATGGGTGTGGCACCCAAAGGGGTTTTGGTTGCCATAGGTGCATGGTGACAAAAAAACCTTCAATCACCATAGTCTAATGGCAACTGAATTCGGTTGGCATTTGATGGAATGATTAAATTTGGTCGCCATCAAACAATTTTTATGATTTTGGTCGTTGTGGATGGATCAAGTCCATTTTTAGTCACCATTTAAGAATTGTCAAATGGTAATTGAATTTTTTTCAACCGTCCAATGGCAATTGATTTTTGAAGAAGTCTTTGAGGGTATATGAATTTTAAAATGCAAATTTTGATTCATTTTTGAGCAACTTTGTTCTCATTTGGGTCTTGTGTCTTTGGTTGCCCATTTACAAACATTGCGTGGAACTTTGGGTGAGTTGAAGTGATCAAATCCTTGGCGAAGGATGACTTTTTTTGGATTTTACAAAAATTCTCACACACATTAAACCTTGACTTTTCAAAACTTTGATTACTATTAACATTAGTGTTTGGAAAGTCTTTGCGTTTTTTGTCATCCAAGGTTTCAACAATGTTGTTGAATGAACAATCAAGCAAACAACCATTGGGTGGATTAACCAAAACTCTTAAAACAAGTTATCCCACACATCATTTGGTATTTATCCCCCAAACCTTTGAACATCCCACCTTCAACCATGCATAAGTGAGGGGTTACAAATTTTTTTGATGGGGAGAGTACTTCATCATGTAATCCCGAAAGTGTCAAAGGTTTGATAACAATGACCTTAAACAAATCGCCACACAATGATTCTAGGAAATTATCATGACATTTTTCATGGATCACACAAATGACATATGGGTGCAAATGGGATAACACAAGCCACACCCGCCTGCTTTATGATTATTTTTGTGACTATTTTTTGGGAAATATTCTTAAAATTTTCGTGAAATTTTCTTGAAAAAATCTTTGAAAAAATCTTTACAATTTAAGGTTTTTTCTTCATACTATTTTAATAAGGTTTATGTTAAAAATTTGGCCCAAAATGTCATTTAAATTTTTTCAAATCCATTTGGGTACAATAACAATAACACATACCATAGCAAGTGTAGTTAGATTTATTTGATGTTCCATGCTGTTGAATTGGTAATTTAATTTTGTGTTGTAATTGTAGGATTTATTTATATGATAACATTCATAATATATCATGGGAACTTGTGAATAAATTTGAAATGAATCAAATGAATAAAAAAAATCAAAAACACTAATAAAACACTATAATTAGTGTTTTTAATCAATAAAAAGAAATGTTTAATAACTCTAATTTTTTTCTAAATGACATATTTTGACAAATTTTTAATGCAAGGCTTATCTAAATACTGTAAAAAAAATTATCATGATTTTAAAAGATTTTTTTGAAGATTTTTTCAAGAATATTTCAAAAATACTCTAGGAATATTTCCTTAAAAGTAATCACAAAAGTAGTTAAAAAGTAGGCCAATGTGATTCATGTTATCTTGTCTGCACGTATTTACAAGTCCTTTTACTACTTAATAACAAACATTATAATGTTAAATAAATGTTTTTGTTAATTTTTTATTCATTGAATTAATTTCAAATTAATTCACATGTTCCCATGATATATTAAAAATACAACAATATAAAAAAATCTTATGATTTTAATGTCAAATTAAATTACAACGTTAAAACATGAAAAATGTTAACTTGTTATGGTACATGCTATTATGATTGCACCCATACTTGGATGGTGCTTTTGTGAGTAAATGAAGAACATGCTTGGAAAAGTATAAGTAGTTTTTAGTTGAATTAGACAGTTCCCCACAATACATTGAATTTCAAAATTTTGAGGGGTTTTGAGGATGGTTTGACTACAAAATTTCAGATGTGGTCACAAACTTATTACAATGGTTTGATGTCTTTTATCCACAAAAGGAAAAGGCAAAGTGCACCATAGAGGTGGCAAACTTGTGGGAAAAAAACTTCATTATGGGCCAAATTTTCAAAAAATTGGTTGAAGAAGAAGGTGAGATTTGCACCATGGATGGAAAAAGACATTAAAAACCTTTTGGCCCAAATTCAAAGTTGAAATTTGAAGCTGTGGTGTGTTATGGATTCCAAGCACAATAAATGTGTTCCCACTGTTGGATGGAGGCAATTATGGTGGTTATGGTGTGGTGCGCAAGGTGTGAATCAAAAGATTATATCACATCCCAAACATGATTGAGTTGGTGGGGAAGACACCCAAGACGAATGATAAGTGGAGGTTTTGGCATGCCTATGTTAACATCCAAATGTTATCAAATTCTTTTCCATCCACATAGAGACTATGGAGGCATACATATTGTGGTAGAATGGGGGAACTCATGGGAAAAATGTTGGACTACAACACAAAGTACTCCCTAATTATGGATAATCGTATGTTATTGTAGAAAGGGGGGTTAGACATGGAAGGGCGAACATGACTTGTTGCCTTTAGGGTGTTTGCACACTACAGTGACCTTATATGGACATCAAAATGGTAGTTTTTCTTGTATTCCGTAGATACAAGAAAATAAATAAAATAAAATTCATTGAAATAATGAAAGAAAGGACTCACTTATTTAAAACTATCATAATCAACTTTCCAAGAATGGAAAAGTCAAATCAAAATCATGGATAACCAATAAGTAATGGAATTTAAAATTTTGTCCACACATTTTGTCAAATTTGCAAAAGTAATGGATATGAATTTTTATCTTACAATGTGTTAGTTTTATGTGTTTGAAACTTTGGGATATTGGATGAATTATGTTTAAAAAACTAAAGATTCATTAAATGAATGGAATGTGATTTTAATTCATTATGTTATGGACTTTTTAAAATCCCAAAATTGTAATTATTTTAAAAGCCTTTTTAAGTATTTAAAGTTATTATTTAAAAAAAATTCTTTTGTGATATTTTTTATATGTCTTATAACATCATGATTTGAAATTGGAAATGGAAAAAAATATTACTTTCAATATCATATAAATATTCATGTTTTAAGCATATTTTTAATTACACTAGAATAAGACTTTGAAAAAGAATTCTAATCTGTCGAAATTGTGACACCTTAGTGTGTTTTTGCCTTTTAGGCGAAATCATATGATGTTGGCATGGGCATTCATAAACATTATGAATGTAGTACATCATTGTGAAATTTTGCACAACGATTTGTCCAAGGACAACATTATGTTGCATTTTTCATTAGACAAACCAAATGTTGTGTACATAGGCGTGTGTGATTAGGGTGAAGTTGGGTGCTTGCAAAAGGTGATGGGTTTGTAAAAGAACAAGATGCCACCAACACAAAGAAAGTGTGTTGGTGGATTGCCCCATAATTGTTTTTTGTTTATAGTGAGTTGAAAATTACAAATTCCCCTATATGAATGGCCAAACAACATGCCACAACTTTGAGGTTTGAAGCATATTCGGTGGGCAGGTTACAAATGTCATATGGGGCGAAGATTGGGATGTAAAATATTTTGTGGACAATTCAATTAAGATGTCATTTGAGAAATTGATCCATGACATGTATGATCCAAATTTAGAGGCATGAAGAATTGTTCAACACATTGTGCGCACATTGATGGGGCCTCATACAAATGGACTACATTTGATGAATGTTATTGAAGCCAACCATACTTGATAGTTTGTAATTGCTACATATAGAATGTGGTGTAGGGTGAAAGCATGATCAAGTAAACAACTTTTGTACCTTGTCACAAAAAATTACAAGTAGAAACAAAAGATTTTTGATGCATTAAAAGTAGAAATATTATTTTATTCAATGATTAATATGAAGATAAACTTTCATTTTAATATTATAATTTTGAAAAATGAATATCTTCATGTAAATTTAAGTAGATTTTACAACAATTGTATTTACTTATAGGAAGTTTTTGATCTTACAAAATGGGTTGCAAGTAGATGAAATATTGAACTTTTTTTACTTTCAAATTAATGGAACTTTATAAAATATTTTTGTACTATCAAATTATGCATATTATAATCATAGTACATAAATTTTTTAATGTAAAAGTAGGTTTGAAAACTATCAAATTCAAATTTAGTTGTCACCGTATTTATGATACCAAAATTTTTCAAATTTTGTATTCAACTTACCATAAACTAAATAGAGGGCCATGTTTTTTAATATTTCTACTTTCACAAGTTTTTAATCTATTTTCATGTGTTTATATAAAAAATTCTATCATTTTTAAATTGCATTTTAGGTGCATTACTTTTTGTGTTTACTTTACCATGCTTACACCTTGTAATTTGCATGGTCTTAAAAATGACATGTGTTGGACTTGTAGATTTTATAAAACCCAATTTTGTAAGTGAATCATGTTGCCATGTGTAATTGAGTTTGAGATTTGTGAATCCATCTTTTTTAGGGTCAAAACATGGTTGAAATACCCAAAAGGACTGTCTCATTTTATATTCACTAGACCCCCTCACTTAAACATGTTGTTGAAACTTAATGACACATTCATATTGAAAGTTTGATTTTATTCATAAATAGATACATTACAAAGGGATTATTTGAAGCATAGAATGTCAAATTTGAACAAGTTTAAGGATTCTTACCAAGTACTTGAACAAAATTGAAAACTTTGTCTCATGAAAAAAAAATATATAAGGACTCATAAGGAATGTTTAAACAACTTTTTTTAACCCAAGATTTTTACCACAAACACCTTGTGTTAATGTGTATAAAATGTATGAATGCCTTATTGTGATGTAAAAAATTTCAAAAAAATTTGGGCCATTGATAGAACATGGCCCACATTGGATAAATTTTACTATTCTCATTTTCATAAGTGAAAAAAATAGATATTTTAAAAGCTTATAAAAAATTTGAAACAAAATTATTTCATATGACATTAAAAAAAGATGAAATGTAAGACATGCCTTGAGAAGAGTGAAAAAAAAAAGTGAATTTGAGAATCTTTGGAATGAGTCTTTAAGGTTTAAGTGGGTACTTCAATCATGCTTGGACCCAACTAGAAGCATATATATATAATTTGTAAGAAATTAACATGCAATGTGTCATCATACCATACATTTAAAATTATGAAAATTATGTGAAAATTTGATAATTAGCAATGTGATTTGTGGGTGAAAAAGTCTAGTCTCAAATTATGTAGGTGTCCATTTTTTTGAAAGTTCCCAATAGCAAAGAATTCCAAACTCACAAATGTTTTTGGATACAAAATGCAATGTCTTGAGCACATGGTCAAATGTTTTGTTTTTGAAAATTATGACCAATTCATCATGAAATGTAGGACCCAAGCACTTGAGAAATTATAAAATTATTACAAAACATATAGTTAAAAATTTAGTCCCCAAAAAAACACCCATTGTTCATACATGGTACCCAAAACATGCAAAAGGAAGCCTAGCTCTTGCTTTTGAGCAACTTTTATTGAACCAATAATATGGACTGTAACAACACCTTCTGCGACACTGGCATTTAAAACCCTTTTAGGTTTGTGTGGATTGAAATTTTAAGAAAATTTTGAGAATTGGAAAAACATAATTTCCAACTCGATTTGCACTACTACGTCCTGTGTTCCTACGTGAATGCCCAACACTATGTTCCCACAATTCTTTCCCTTGCCATTTGCTTAGGCCAAAAATGGTGACAAACACAACTAAGAATAGAAATTCTTCCCAATAAATGAGGTGAGGCAACATGCACACACAAAAACCCAGAAACACACAAACTTGGTCTACTATTCAAAAACCATTCATAAATCTCATAGCACAAAAGATGACATTTCTGAGACGCTCTCTAGATGACACCAAACATAAAATTACAAATCATGTTTCACACTGAAAAAGCTTTCAATCAATAAACTGAAAAGTTGAATTTTATAACAAAAATCCGTATCTAACGAATTATGGATTAGTAAAAGGAGCCATTACAGTTCCATGTATATTTCCATACAGTTTGCTGGTCTTGTTTCATATCTCAGAACGAGAAAAATGCACAGCACTAGTAGATATCATGTCATAGATACTTATTAGTTGCATCTAAATTCTTCAGATTAAAAATTACTCATTCCATAGTAGGTACAATTGTAACATCAATCGGTCAAATAAGCATTTCCGTGAACTGTTTGCTACAGTAGCATTGATGATCAAAACTTTCCTCATCTTATATTTTTTTTATCAGCACTACTAGTACTTAGAGATCAAAGGAGCACACAATTACTGACCTTGTGGGTATTAGTATTTTCACATTTTAAGATGTAAAATTGCAAAGATCTTTTAGTGGCCTGATAATCCCTCAAGATCATGACTTGATTTTGGTGGTAATATTGTCGGATGTACTGGAGATAGGTGGACACGAGAGAGAGAGAAAGGTACGGACAGATATTGGTTCATTGCCAAATCCTACTTTCAACAAACCCCAGGGTTAATTGCTCAAACTGGCCACCACAAATACAAATCGCCCCAGAGGATCACCCAATGTCTAGTGAAATCACAGAGGTGTGCACAGTTCAATTGAATTTTGCTCAAGATGGAGCACTTCCATGTAAATTCATCACCCTACCAAAGCAATATATATGTATATATATATAGTGTGTGATCTTCACCCCTGCCAAATCCTTGTGAACAAATTAATATCCAACGCAGTTTACAATCACAACAGCACATCCAAACTGCAAACTCTGATGAAGATTTGAGCCAACAGTCATGTACCTGAGAAGCCGAAATTCCGTTCTCAGGTTCATATTTTGTAGTGCAGTACAGCGACAAGCACCTGTTGCTCTTCAGTATCTACCAGCGGGCGCATTAGACGTCCTGTTGACAGAGCTTCCGGATCTGTTGTTCTTATCCCGTTGTACAGCTCCAAACAGCTAAGTTGGGGGTACTCCAGAAGCAGGCTACTTCCAGGCATCTGAATTCTGCAAGAATGGATTCATAGTGCTGATATGTTAACAAATCATCTAGCCGTGTCGTCTGCACAAGTTCATGTTCAATTTCCTTTCGTTTCATACACGTGCAAATCCTGTGATACGTTGCATGCATGTTTACTAGGACGTGCACATGAATCTACCAATTAATGTTCACGAGTTCACCACAGAGAGCTTGCAGCTCACGGTAAGGTGCACGAGATCATGGCACTGAAAAAGACTGAAGTGGTTTCATTACAGAAGTGACAGTGCAGAAGAATAATCAAGTTGTAGAATGGGCTAGATCAAGATGTTGAGGTTGCGATTCACCTGCTGGCTGAAATACGTCGCTGGGTATTCATGTGAGCCCGAATAGGCTTGCTGACGATGTTGTGGCTGCCAGGACGACGTACTGGCGTTGTCGGCATGTTGCTTCTGATCAGTTGGACTTCCAAAAGTACTCTCGTCTGCTCCTTCCTCAGCACTACTACTTGAAGCGGCAAACGTCATACTGTTGCCACCAGCTTCCAATTTAGCTTCTAATTCCCTGTCGTCGTATTGGCCGGGCCTGGCAGCCTGATCCATACCCAACTCGGGAATGGTGAGGTCCTGCTGTCCTAGTCTCTGGTATAACTCCGTTTGCGACCCAACAGGAAAGAAACTGGACGTGCTTGCTCCGCTATTACCTCCCACTCCCCTAACGAATGCACACGATCCAGAAACAAAAAAGAACAATTAACCATACTGTTCATTGAAAACTTCTCCTCAACGCACACAAACATCAAGTCGACAAAAGAGCACGAGATGTATACAACATGGTACGCTGGCGAGGTTCTGTCTATCATTATGGAAGTACGATGATGTGCACCGGAGCAGCTGTAGTTCCTCACAGAGAGACCTAAGAAATTCGGTAGATCATTCAACGATGATGGCTACCTACCTGCTGGACATTTGGGCAAGCATTAGAGACTGATGCTCTATATACTCTTGAAGGGTAGCTGGTTGGTTACGCTCAGGCATATTCCACTGCAAGAAGGAGGTGGGACCTTGTACTGCGCCTGCCAGGACTCCTCCATGCTGCATACCCATCAGCTGCATGTTGCCCATAAACTCGTGCTGAACATTGCAGCACGCTCGTTAGCTCATCTTGTACATTCAAAGATATCATGTTATGGATCATCATTCATTCTCACGTGCACTAATTTTTATAGTGTTCAAATTGAATCTATACAAGAGCACAAAATGATGCAAACAAGCTGGAGCAATCTATGCAGGGTACCTGTCGCTGTATGCCTGATCTGGCGGCAGCTTGAGGCTCACAGGCGCTGTTGACAGCGCTCTACTCAAATCCGATCCACCAGAAACAAACAGTCGGAACTTCAAAAGTGTGTGGTTTATCATGTGTAAATGCAGAGCTTGAAGATGATCAGAGCACTAGTGACAACTAGAGTTTGAGCTAAATATGATCAGCTCGTGTGACCGTACCTTGCGTTGGCGCACTCTTTCAAGAGCCTGTTCTAGTTCTCTCTCCATGTCTACCAGCTGCTGAACGGATGTGACACTTTGAATGAGTTCCTCATCTGCAAGAATTAACCTGCAAATATACCCCACTTCCTTCAGTTACTACACTTGGGTGCTTGCACGTCCTTCACTCCGCAGTAGGCTTCATTGAAAACAACAACCGAAAATGGTGTCCTACCCACTTATGTGGAATCCACGATTCATGCCAAATGGAATGGAATGAATCCAAACTCTAGTGATGGAATACTGGCACATGTCGGGCACCGGCTCCCACGACAAATGAAAATTGTACCTTGTTTGTTGTTGGAGCAATTCTTTCTCGTCTGTTAGTTTCTTCACCTCTTCTTGCAACACACCAACCTCATAATTTTCGCTGCAGAATGGTTCAGATCCCACAGCACATATTATCCCCAGCTGCCCACGATATAACCTTTACGAGAATCGTCTCCCTTCATGTGCAGTAATATTATTCATCATGGATGTCCCCACCACCAGCCTTTGCCAGCACGAGTCCCAATCTCAAAAGATAAAAATTCAAGCAAGTGGAATCGCAAAGTGTAGAACTTTAGACCGCATTTCGAGATCTGCAAGTGCCGGATCATATGGCGTCTGAAGCTGCTCACCTTGATCCAGAAGCAAACTGTTGGTCTAAAGCTGCAAGATCCTTTTCTCCTGCAGCAAGCTTCTTCAGTGACTTGTGTAAATACTGCACAACCAAGCCAGTGGTCGTTTCACAGGATTCAGCTTTATTTTGCAAGAAGGTGCTCTCACATGAACATCCATCACTAGAACATGTCCTAGAGTACGTTGTCAAGCACCAGGTCAGGTCTGGACCACAAGCTTACCTCCATATTCTCGCTCTTTCTGCAAGTTGAATTGGATTCAAGTTTGAGGATGCATGAACGGCAAGAACCACACCAACCCACAAACCCAGTCACCCTGCCTGTTATAGAGAACTTGGCTTGTGACGTTGTGATGAAAAAATAGAAATCCCGCATGTGCGTGCACAAACCCTTTCCACATTACCAGTACTACAGCTTGAAAGAATTAGTGCCAGATTCTGTGAAGCACTAGTGCAAACATCTCCCATGAGGTCTAGCTCAAGAAACAATACATGCTTGCTTACATGGAGAATTGGTTCTCAAGAGCAAGAATGTGGATCTCAATGAAATTTAGAGAGACAATACTGATGATCTCGGTGCCTGTTCTGTTGCAGTCACTGTAAGAAAGGCTTTGGCCACCTGCGCACCACTATATACGATCCGCTACAACAATTATCTAGATAAACTGAATGCGAGACTCAGTCAAATTAGACGGGAAAGATTTGGAAGAAGAGGATTCCTGATCAATTGTGTGACCCCGAAGAACAAAACACTGCGGGTCCTGCAAGAAGTGCTGCGTACACACCTTTTGTTGCGCTCGTGCAGCGGTAGGTTGGCGAAACGTGCGATAACATCTTCAATGCTGCTCCCCCCCGCACACCCATCCACCCAACCAGAGCTGGTCGTCAATGACTCACTCAGTCTTCCTAGAGATCTTCAACACCGATCTTCAACAGTGCAGTTTCTTCACACGGTCATATAAAGAAACTTTTCTAGGTCTAATCTCTCCTCTAGCTAGGCTGCAATTGAGGATCAACATATTTCCCAACGTTTCTGGTTACATTGTTACGCAAGATGATTGCAGTCTGTGTGAGCGAGCTCTCCTCTAGAGTTCAAGTGCTTCAGAATCACCACCAAAAATCTTCTCCATGGATCATATATGCTTGAACATTGACGAAATCCACAAGTGAACTTTCAGGCGGAAGCAGCGAACCTACAATTACAATACTGCGTGAGCTTTCCAGAGGGCGAGAACATGATGAGGCCAACGTCAATGTCACACAGCACCGACAGCTCGTACGCCTTCTTGATTAGCCCACTGCGTCGCTTGGAGTACGTCACCTGCCTGTTGGTCGGATTCTCGATCTTCTTGATCTCCAGCTTCACCCTTCCCATGGCCGCTAGCCGCCGCCGTTGCTGCTGCATACATGAGATCAGACTGTAGTGATCAACATCTTCTCTATCTTTCTTGCGCCTTCCTTATACTTAACGTCGTTCTTGCAACAAGTTGGAAATGGCTCATTCTATGTACATATCACAAGAGAGGAAGGAGACCTCAAGACCCGGTCACCAGCCATAGGAAGACATGCAAAAAAATTATGGCCCGATCGAGAGCCATGATCTGATCCTGAGGAATGCAGTGAGAGCATGTTCAGAGTAGTTGCTGAGCACTAGGACCAGATCTGCTTCTTTGTTACATGGCAAGACCGATGCATGTGAAATCGGTGATCTCTGGAAGCACCATGTCCACACGTCCGCACAAGACGCGGTAGTTGTGCATATCCTGCAGTACAGGCTTCGAGAAAACTAGGCATGTAATCTCTCCGCGAACTTGAAAATGCATTGTATTGTACATTCAAGAGACTTGGAACTGCTCTAGGAGTCGATGAGCAGAAAGCGTAATCAATATTAAGCTGACCGTTTGAAGTAAGGTGTTGTCCGGGCGACAATCAACTCCACGTTGAAATCTGAGACTGCAGAATTCGTGGAGTCAAACTCTCCGTTCTCGAAGAAAGCAAGAACAAGATCAGCGAAACTCTCTAGATCCATACAAACATACAACTGCAGTCTTGACACCTGACGTCACAAACCTGGATCTCTGGACAAACTTTTTCAACGCAGGATCTGCCTCCTTCAGAACGTTTGAAAAAAGATTGAGTAAGAAGAGGACAACATCATGAGATTCGTGAACCGCATATTGCCATGATGACGGCGCAGCGAAGGATCATCATCGTCATGACAAAGACGAACAACATGACTGCTATTGTCCTGAGATTCAGACCCCAAGTATGTAATAACCTGCCATACAGTAACATACTTAAGGCTCTCTCTCAAGCTGTTGACAAGGAACAAACCAAAAGGAGTAGAAGTACTGCACCGCTGCCGCCGCGATAACCACGACCTCTGTCCCTGCCCCTGAGGCTGTCTATGTCTCTCTCTGCGTCCCTGGCGCGCGATGTATGTGTAGATGGTTTTCTTTCCTCCCTGACGTCGTCGGTCGTCGGCAATAACTACCACCGCGCTTAAATCAGCGACTTCAAAAAATTTCACCGAGTCGTCGTCGTCGACAAGATGATGATGCTCTCAGCAGTCATATGTCCACTACAGTTGCTTATCCAAGATGATGTTCCTCTCGTCATGAGAATAGACCAAACTCTTGCAAGCAACAACCAGGGGGTGCAGTGGAAGCAAATAGAGGAAGCTTGAACGGAAGAAGAAGAAGAAGAAGAAGACGAGGAAGAAGAAGAAGAAGAAGAAGACAAGGAGAAGGAGGAAGAAGATGAGGTTCCAAAGACAGCCAAGCTTTGGCGCCAGCGAGGAAGAGGAGCCAGCGAGGAAGAGGAGGAAACAAAAGGGAGGAAAAAAACAAACTCCCCCTCCCCAAAAAAAGGCCTAAGTTTTTTTTCAACGAGTGAGACAACGAGCCTAGTAATAATGTTTACAGCAGCCCTATGCAGGATTTAAGTGTCGGGTAAAGCCCCTGGAGGGGTGCTTTAAAGAAATAAGGGGACACAAGGTGGGAGCCAAGGAAGCCCTGAATTTCTGTAAAGCTCCCATCTGTGGGCTTTCACACAACGTAAAATTTAAGTGTGGCTTTTTTTTTTTTTTAATAAACTTTTTTTCTCATGATACCTGACGAGTACCCATCTGGTAATATCAGAAAAAATTTAAATGGTCATGAGCTTTATAAAAATGGAAAGCTCACTTCCGTTTTTGTAAAGACCGATGGCCGTAATATGCTTTGTAAGAGTATCTCCAGATACTCTACACAAAAATCTGGCTAGGTTTTTACTGTATCCTAAAGACCTGCTCCTATTCCTTTTGGTGTAATTTGGCCTTTGATGAACCAGACCCACTTTGGGACCACTATAAGAATCCCAAAACTCATTTAAATTATTTCTAAATATATTAGAAATTAGCTCAGACTAAATCAGGGTCTCCAAATTCAAATTAAACAATTTTTGGAATTAATATGACTACTAAGAAGCCTCACTCGAAAAGGTCAAGGTACACCAGCATGGGTGCTAGTTCACTCTGGCCATTAATTAGAGGATATCTTACCCAGTGTCATTTTTTTCCCTTGGCTGTTCGATGTAGGGCAGGGGGCGGAGTTTTAGAACATTTTTCAAAATGCCCTTCCTTTTTTACTTGTTTTCCTGTAACTCAAAACAGAAACACTAATTGGAGCAGGTTTTTTAACACTCTGTAAAGCCCTCAGCTGAGGGTTGGGCCCACTCTCGGCGTTGTCTCGTGCGGTCACTTATTCTCATAAAGCTGACCATCTCGGGCTTTACCCTACACCAATTTCATTCATTCAAATTCCATTCAACATGACCGATTTTGGCCAGCTAGATTCAAATGCCTCTCTTCTTGTTTTTCTTCCTCTTGTTGTTCTCTTATCTCCAGGCCTCTTGAAGTAGGAACTTGGTCATAATGAGAATTGAGATGATTATTTGCATCCATGAAGAGAGCTAACTATTGTTTTTTCATTCAAGAAGTGATTTATTATGGAATTGATGGCCCAATTATGAGAGACGACATTGGTACCAGTTTGGCAATTGGGATTTAGGCAAGTTCAAGTCTAGATTATAATTTAGGTTTTAGACTTTTTGGATCAAAGGTTTTGAGTTTTGTTGAAATTGTTACTGAAACCTAATTGAGCAAGTGACTTTGTTTTCAAAATGAAATTAGAATCTGAATTGGGATGTTGTTCTGTTTTCGATAAGCAGATAATTTTTTTTAGTTAATAAAAAAAAGCTTGGTCCTATATTTTAGGCAAGTTATTGCATGTGATTAGTTCTACATAAATTATATTACATAATTTTTGTTTTGAACTATGTGCATTAATTGAAAAAAAATAAAATTTAATACCTTGACAGCTTCAGCACAAAATATATATTTTTGAAAATACTGAAATTTTCAAAAAAGAATTCAAATAACATTTTTTTGAACAATATTTTTAATATGCAGGGATTTTTATTTTTTTAAAACGAAACCTTCAAATTAATGAATTATGTGGCATGCATGTGCTGAAGACACCCCTGTACTACATTACTACACACAAGTAAAGTATTTCATTATATGTAATGGAGGTGTGAAACTGAACTTGGTCTTAAGCTAAACCGGTTTTAAGTTCTCTCTGAAAATGACCAAAACCGAAAGTTGTGGAGCTCCAAAAGAATAGGTCTCAAAATGCATGCAATGGGAGGTCTCATCCAAAACCAAAATAGAGTTAGAGCTGGCACCAAAGGTTCCTTTTGAAATCAAGCATCGGACAACTATGGTTGGAACTTGGTACTTTCTTCTGTGAGCAGTTGGTTGCTAATTAAATGAGGGCTGGAAGTTAGTATGTGTAACTCATGACCTGATTATAACCAATCAGGGGGTCCAGATTCTCATTATGGTGGATTACAATTGTAAGCTATATTGTTGGCCAGGGCAAATTGACCCTCACATGGGGATCACAGTAGAAACCCCAAAACCCATTTAAATTGCTTATAAATATTCTAAATATTTGTAAATATCATCTCCATACGCTAAATCAGGGTCCTTGAGTCCAAATCTTTAATTTTTGGGGCCTAATATGGCCATTTAAATGGGTTTTGAGGTTTTTACCATGATCCCAATGTGAGGGTCAATTTGCCTTGGCCCATATTGTTAGGCAATTACCCAGTTTGACTGGTTAGACTCATTGGTTTCAATTCCAGTTAGTAAAAAGTGAATTGGAATCACATTTGATTTTTGGAATTGGGAATCAAACTGGGTCTAAAACTGGATTTGGTTATGGAATTGGAATTGAACTGGGACTCGATTTTGAAACTGGAATCAATTTTATTTTTTTTAAATATTGGCTTTTGGAGAAAAAATCTGAGACCAGGAGTTCATTAACAGTTAATTGTCAATTTCAGACCAAGTTACCCAGAATCCAAACTAGGTCTGATTTCCAGAACCAAAACCTGAATTATTATTTTGTCATGAACCAGACCAGAACCAGACCCGGGGTTCCAACCTGGGGTTCCAATTTTTTTGGGTAAAACTGGAACTAGAACCATTCTATGTTTTCTTTAATGAATGGGAACCAGAGGTTCTTCATAAAAATCAAGAACTGCCAAAAACTGTAGTAAACTCCCTGTCAGGGCTACCAGGATATAGGTAGTTTACAAGTATAACTTGGAAACTGGGGAGCTTTACCAGAACAAATTTGAAACTAGTAGCAAACACAAAAGCCAGCTATCAAGGGGTTTTACAATGGTAATAGTGCACTATGAGTATAATCCCCCCACCCCTCTCTCCGGAAAGTGATCAGAACTCACAAAACAACAATACGTTTTTATGTATCCTGGAATGGTTGAGACTCGGCGCATCGAATTACACAGATGCAGCTGGAGCTCACAGGCTGAGTCCAGTAGGCTGAAGAATCAGTGAGTTTGTTGTGTGTGAAAGTTGCCAAAATTTCGACCTCATACAATTAAGAGAAAATGCTCTTTGTGAATTTCTCCCAAAATATAAAATTCTTGGGTATCAAAAGTTTTATATTTTGCACTTGTTTGGAACAAGCATGTCATGTGGTAATAACTCTGGCCTTTATGGCAGGTTCGTACTTTGAACCAAAAACATCACTTATTGAAGAACTTCTCATCTAGATGCATGCACTTCTACCAAACATGCCCATCCATTGTATGCACACATTATATTCTAGAAGTCTCTGACATTGGGTCAAGTTCTAGCCAAATTGTTTTGCCCAAATCACCAATGGATGGTCTCTTGACTACAAGCAGAGCCACCAAACACAGCCCTAAGTTTCTTATCTAGCACATATTTGGAAAGAAAGAGTAAACCCTTGGAGCACACTTTGCAACGAAGTAACACATTTAAAATTTCAACAAAAAGCCCACACTTTTTTAGCAAAGAAAGAGACACATAAATTAACCGAGGTCAGGGGAAGTGCAAGATGGACTCCAAGATGGGGCCAATTTTAGTCATTAATCATTAATATGTACAAAAATGGATGTAAACATGCACCAAAAGTATGTGTGTTTAAGATTAGAGCACAAGCATGTGATATTTTTGTGATACCTTCTTTCTTCAATCAGGAGTGGGCTTTGAGTATTATGTGTAGGGCTAATGCCTTGAAAGCATTTCACCTACAAAGCCACAGGTCTGGGGTGTAGTGCCCTGCTGTCAGGTTACTACCAGTGTTGGCCAATTTTTGGATTTTACAAGACTCATCAAGTTTGGGTCAAGTTTTTTCCAAAATGGAAGATGTTCTGGTTATGGGTCTATGAAATATTCTCAAAAATGAAAACCCATTGGTTTCAGAGTTGAGTCTAGTTTTGTGACCAATGGTTTCAGGTTGGACAAGTTCAGCTTTTATAAGAACCTTGGGTTTTGGGTCCGTTTTAGCTTATCCATGCGGATGGTTCAAAAGTTAATTTTGAAGTGATTTTGATTTTTTTGGATTTTGGTGTTTCTGAAGTGTTTTCATCAAGCTCCCTTAATTTCTCAGTGGGTTCCCAGAGTTCCCAAATTTTCTTAAAAGAAATGTTATGGAGATATAGTGTGTATTGAGTGATTCATATTAATTAGTCAAGGCAGGGGACACATAAAGTGTTCTTTTTTCAACGAGCCTCTTTGATCAACCCATCACCAAACAAAAACCACAAACTTTTGGCACTCCCCAAATAAAAATTAAAGCTTAGGGTTGAAATGGAAATGTGGCTAAATTCTTAGCTCAATGTTTTGATGGAAATTGCCATAATGCAACATGGAGAAACCCAACATAAAATGGCTGTACGATAAAGACAAGAAACAACAGAAGATCCAAAAACTACTTCTACTAAGAATGGAAAGGGGTTGAACCCTAATCCTTCTGGATCCTACCCATTACAACCTAGCTCTGAACTGCACAACCCACTCAAATTAGAACCAAACCTCCAAACCCACATGTTAGCCTATCCCAATGCAAAAAATTCCAATGGTTGAATTCAAAAGCAACATAACCTAATATCAGGCATATAATTTGAAGAACTTTAAAGGAATTGAAACATAAAATTTGTTTTTTCCAACATGCATGTGCAAACTTGATGAATATATGAACTACTTCTATCATGGGCATGATGCACATCAACCCCATTACCAACTCAATGTCACAAATATATTCAAGGTTTTTCTTTGTTGCCACCACACATTATTTAAATTGTTGTTCATGTGAACCACTAGGGTTTTGTACTTAATAAACATTCTTTTCACTAGGGACAACATGGAAATCCACCTAATTTTTACATTGCACAACAATTTCAAACCTTTAATTTCAAAAAGCTTGACAAGGCTACTATGTTCAAGATGTTTTTTTGGTGAAGAAGAATAATGTGTGCAAGTGGTTTATAACAAGCCCTAAAGCTTAACAACCAAGATCTAATTCAAAAGGTCTACACCACCAAGTTGGTGTGATGTGCCATGTAGTGCATTCCAATTATGAATGGTGGCGATTTAAACTTGAATTATGTAACAACATCAATCGGCATGCCTGTGAACATTACAAACCCGTCAATCCAAAACATGTAAGCTTCCTAACAACCTATTTTGCTATCAAGGCCCCATATTCCATTAGTGACCTAAATATCAATTGGGTGCGATTATCAATAGTACCTTTATTAAACAACCTTTCAAGATTCAACAATAGTGGCACCCACTTAAAGCCATCAATAGTGTATGAATGCACATTACACCAAGATTGATTTTCAATTGTGATTACTTTATCATGGTTAACAACAATGTACTTAGCCTTTTGGATAACAACTTAATTTTGTGGATTGCATGATAATGCAATGCATTGTTTCAGCCATCTTTCTAATGCTTGTGAAGTGTGTTCTTCACCTTCAAGAAATCAAATGATATTTTCATGCTCTCGAAATCAATGATAAGTTGACAAAATTTCAAAAGTCAAAATATGGCAACATATTACAAAAACTTTTGCTTCTTCTCACCAACCAAACCTCCAACACACACCATGTTTACAACATAATTTTGATCTTTGTTAACAAACAAGTGCTTGTTCTTAACATGTTGGCTTTCTATGGACATGATGTATTGCCCCACAACACACCCAAGGCATGCAACTCTACATTTTTGCTTCCTTGTATGTTTTTGTAGACTACGTTTCAACACCAACAAATTTTCCCTTCCATCAATCTAACTGCATACTTTGCAACAGACTAGGGTGAATGCAAAAATGAGTGGAACAATATTTGGATTTTTTGGAAAAAATTGTAGAGTGCTTGTCATTCTAACGATGATATTTAATAGGTTTTTTTTTTAAAAAAATTATAAAGTGAGAGTTAAGGATACCAACTTGAATATGTATCTATTCCATTTATTAAAATTTCATAATTAAGAAAAACACAAGAGATATGGACTTTCAAAATCGAACATTTGGATTATAATCTTGATAATAGTTTTTTATATGGACTTTCAAATGGTTCGATTATTTATGATGTTTTGGTTAGGGATTTGATTTTGGTTAAATAACATATTAAAAACTAATTTTGAATTTTTTTGCATAATGGCATTTGTTAGATTTTACTTATGGACTTTAAAAAAGCTAAAAAATAGGGTTTTTTCAAATTTTCATAAAATATTAGAAAAAAAATTGATTATTTTTATGTACATGTGTTAAGAAAGGACCTTCTAATTGGGTTTTAGATTTAATGGAAAAAATGCCCAAGGAACCAATGGAAAACCTTTGTAATTTAATTTAACCCACAAAAATTGCCTTGTTTTAGACTAAAAAATGGTAATTTCTTATAAGCCATTTGTCTTGGGATTTTTGCACCCACCCCACTATGCTCAACTTGCCATCGCACCCCACCACAACTTTTACCCATGGTAACTTTGCAACCCAAACCTCTCTAAACTAGTAATTTAATTCCCAGTCAAGTTTCCAAATCAATGATTATAAAAAGATCATGGTTTTTATCAACACTTTCAAACAACAACACCATCGCTGAGTTAATTAACAAGGCATGGAGTGACTAGTCACAAGCAAGTTATGATTCAACGATACAATCTCAATAACAATAAGCACACCTACATTAAAAAAAAAAAATTTGAAACCAACCTATGGTTGTAATGGAATCATGTTGTAGCAACTTAGGAAATGCATAAAATGAAACGAAAACACAAAAAATGAAAAAAAAAAAAAGAACCTCCAACATTTTTTTGTAAATGGATAACCACAATGTAAAGCTTAGGAAAATCTCCAATGAAAACCCACACAAATAATGGACAAAAAGGAAAATAACCAACTAAAGGTTCAAAGGAAGAAGAAAATTTATTTGCATCTTAGAAGGTTGGAAGTTGAACTTTGTGTGTTTACAACAACATGGAGTTTGATGCTAGCAACAACCAAATCTTGTGTTATTCATGTCACCAATTGTTTTTCATATAATAATGTTGAGTTCACAATTACAACAATTCTTCATAAACCCATTGTAATTTCCATCTACTGCTAACCATTCCTAATGTTTTTTGTCATAATGCTATTGACAAATAACCAACAAGAAAACAAAACAATTCTTGTGAACCATAATGAAAAGAGGGCAAGGGAAGCAACAATGTTAGAGTAATCAACACTATGCACAATTGACAACCTAACTCATCAACATAGATAGACGATAAGCAAGGTGGTTATGAGGTGGTTGAAAGTCAACATTGACGAAACCAATATCAATTGTAGGCCATTTTTGATGGGTTGATGTCAACCTTTCGACGATTCTCGCCCTTCACATGATTGAATGTAAGACTAGCCATAGGTTTAATGGTTAGGATTATGGCAAAATGGATGGTTTAGATCCATCTATTTTAACAAAGCCATGTCATTTGGCCCTTTCAAAACTTGGCATTTGGCAAAATTTCGACAAAAAAAACATTGGATAAAAGGGTGGTGAAAATAATCAAGCCTCTTGAGTATTACTACATCACCTCATTGCTTGAATAGATATTCTATTACTAAAATTGTTGATCATCATTTTTGACCTAATGTGAAGAAATACCACAATTTTATCCGATATGCTTTGGCCAAACTTGTAACAAAGAAACCTTCAAGCCAAAGTGAAATTTTAAGTAGGTGCAAAGTCCAAAAAGGCCAAATCTAATTACATTATATCTAAAAGGTTGTTAGACTCATGGGACAATTTTGGGGTTTGGTCTATTCACCTTAGCTTATCCTATGTATTGTTAAGGTTTAAGTTTTAAAGTAGAGTCTTCACTTGAACATTTGTTATAATGGGTCTAGGTCCATGTAAATGTGTCAAATCCAATTTTTTAAACTAGACCCAAATCTAACAAAAATTTGATGAAACCCTATGAATCATAAATAAACCAAAAAACCCCTAAAAGGAGAAAACAAGGAACAAAATGGAAGGACCCATGTCCAAGAAGACAAAAAAATCACCTAAGAAGGTGAACCACAAGGGGAACATCAAGTTCTCGAACCCCTTCTTGTTGAAAGAAGCATATCAAATAAGGAAAGGGAAGGAAAAACCCTCATCTACTACAAATAAAAATCGCATGAACATGTTATAATGCCACTAACACCCTCTATCTATAAAATGCACGCAATATTAAAAGAAAAAGGCCTCTAATGTCCTTCATTTCCCATGCCATGTTGCAACATCAATGAAAAAACTTATTTGCCTATTAGTGTAAACATTTTAAAACCTTTACAAGAAGAAAGAAAAACATGTTAATCGAAAACTAATCGTGATAGAAACCATCTTTTGCTTGAGCCATGATTATCGCAATAACCCCACGAAAATAAATAGTCCACAAAGTGGGGTCGGTGATGACAACATCTACCAACATGCAGACACCATCGACTAATAACACAATGTCAACTCAACAATGTGAAGACTATGAGACAGAGAGTGAAAGGACATGGGTTTGCTTTTACAAAACATCAAATCCCACATTTTTCGCAATGGTTGTGAAAAAATTTCGCACAACATCATGCGAAACTATCCTCTCTTCACCATGTGCATAGCGAAAATGGTGGATCACCATAAGATCCAATGGTTGGTTACAAATGTAGTGTCACACCCCAAGGATTAAAGGATGGGAAAGACCCAACCTAGTGCATAATGCAATGGAAAAAAACATTTGAAGGCAAGTGGAAGAAAAGAATAACCGGGCAGGCTAATAACCAAGCATTCGCACCCAACCAACCCCACACATTACCTCAAATGTGTTCGATGCCAATCAATAGGTAAATAAAAAAGGATGTTAGTCAAGGAAAGGTTGTGCAATCTTTCTTAAATACTTTCTTGAAGACAATTTGCAACTTTCTTAACCAATTACTCAAAAGGGGGGACACATGTTGCAACCCTTAAGGAAAAAAACTCTCACGCAAATTGAAAATGTGTTTGGAAAAGGAATGGCCCCGAATTGCTTGCACTTATCACCTTCAACAAGAGTGGGCAAGAATTAAACAAAAACCTAAAAGCTATGATAGAAACTACTAAAGCCCAATTCCCCAAATAAGCAGCTAAAACAATGACCTCTAAAAGAATCAACCTTACACTCCCATTATAGAGAGGGAAAGCCACCTACGACTAGAAGGGCTTTGGGGCACTTCAATGAGCTTGAAACCCAAAGTCTTTCAAAAACTCTCATCAAAGTGGAGTAAAAAACACCGAGTTGATTTCAAAAACCTAGAAGGGGGGCAAGTGACAAAACAAAAAAAAGACCTTTGAGCGAAACATCAAGAAAGGATATCAAAAGCCACTTAAACGTTCTTTAATCCTGAGAGCACATATAGATGTCAAACATCTTCACTTAGAACCTCCTGTAGAAAAAAAAGAAAGAAAAAAGATGGAGTCATAACCAAAGGGACACTAAACAAGTTAGCTTATGTATAGGAGAAGGTTCCATATAGAAGGCCTTTCAAATTTGAAATCCCGAAGGCCGATAGGATAGGCTGTCAGAGGTCAAAAATCTGGAAGACCGTCTATATGGAACCTTTGCATGTGTGAAAAAGGGGTTCATTTTGGAAGAAACAGAATTTTAAAATGAAAACAATATAAATTTTTTTTTAAAAGAACTTCTGGCCTCTGGAACTTATTCTCCAGGCTGGACAGTAACTTCCAGAAGCCAGAAGCCCCCGCCCCCCCGCCCCCCCTGACTGGCAGGTCTTTTCCAAAAAGAAATCCTGTTCTCAGGAAAATTCGAGGCTAGGGAGCGTCCCCAAAACACAAAGGAAAAAGGAAAAAAATGGACCAATGCTTTGCGTAATAGGCTAATATGGTGGGGCGTTTTGCTCTTAGAGCAAGAAATTACAAAACATAATTTCCCACTGTGTGGGGCGTTTCACAAAACATGTCACCGACCCTCAAGTTCAAGTTCATTACTTTGGAGGTCCATATATTTATCCCAAGACTATTACCAGCCTAATTGCTTAGTATCCGGTTGCTGTGTCAAGGTAAGTTTTTCCTTTTGGTGCGATCCCAAAAAAAAGTAAGGAATATATTGTCGAAATTCTTTTGCTTTAAATAAAAAGAAAGACACTATACCTGCCCACTCTGAGGCTGTTACCTTGCATAAAGCACCAGCGGAATATTATTTCCATAATACCCTCTGGATATCATGGGAAAATAGAAAAAATAAAGAGAGGTAAGGCATCTTGAAAAGAGCAGTGCCAGGCCCCACAGGTGTTTCATTTTTGGAAACACCTTGCCATGTGTGTAGGACAGATTCTATGTGATAATGTGCTTTCCAGATACACAAAAAGGGTTCTACTGGTGCTTTATGTGTACTGTAACGCCATATTGGATGCGTTTTACTGGAATGTCGGGCCCAATTCCAGTAAAAGCCACCCCCCCCTCCCAGGGCTTTACAAAGTGTAAAAACTGCCACACTTTTACCTTTTTAATTTTTGCTGTATGATACTTGACAAGTACCCACCAGATACCCGCAGGGTGTCACGGGGATATTTTTTAAAACATGAACATTGAGCCTTTCAAAAAATGTAATGCGCTCAAAGGCAGGCATTATGCTGCTTGAAATGCCTGCTCCTGTATTACGCGTTTTAAAGTGCCCTGCAGGTACACTAGAAAAAATTCACCCCGGTATTTGCAGACAGACCAAATTCAGTTTCAGAACCCTGCCAAAAGACAAAAAAATGGAGTCTGCTGAGCACAGGTTTTTTTTTTTCAATTTTGTGATGTTGCTCAAGTGGTGATTATCCATGGGAATACTTAGCCAAATTTGGCAATATCCAGATATGAAAGTAGGAAAATCTTAAGCACCCTTTCATGTTGTAGGTAGTTGTGGCAAGTCTTTTAGTGTTGAGTTTTTGCAAAAAACTTGCCATTAAAAAAATCACTCCTGCTGAGACTTTTAGTCCAAGCCCCCCAAAAAAACCGTTTGCTCCATAATAGAATGTTAATGGGCCCTGGAAGAAGTTGCAAAAATTTTGAAAAAATTCGCCAAAATTTAGAAACCAAAAAATTGGAAAAAAAAACAGAAAGAAGATGAAAGAAAAGAAAAGAAAAAATAGCTCGGTTATCAGTAATCAAAATTGACAAATCTAAGATATTCAACACATCGTAACTTCATGAGTGTTCTGCATTGGCTACAAATAAAACAAAAACTCTGTTCTACATGTCCTGCTCCTTGCAGACAGTTTTGAACCCATGACTAGCTCGCTGAAGGACCATTAGCCTAGTTCCAAATATGTTTGGTCAGCTTTAAAGTTATGTATAAAGTCAGACGATTAGGGGGCGAGAACGGCCAGTTTCGCCATAATAAGGCATCAAATGCGTAACTGAGAATGAAATTTTACAGAATGAAATAATTGGGACCCAAACTGGTTCTTCCACCAGTTTTGGTGGTAAACTGAGTTTCACTCCCTCTTTTCCTGAGCGGCGCCTCCACTGCTACTACATATATTTTCACGAGTCCTACCTGTACAACTACCATAACTCTCCAGCTTGCGCATTTAATGCTGAGTTTCAGCATTTCATAGTGAGATTTAATAGAATTTTCTTACTTTGCATATACCACTGAAAGAGGGGATAGGGTATGAAAGAGAGGGTGACTTCACGGATAACTTTATTGTCTTAGTTTAACTTTACCCACTTTTTTGCCGACATCATTCCAACCCTGTGGTAGAGCCATGCAATAACACTAGCAAAGATTGTAAGGGGTTTTTAACATCCTGTATAGATTATCACTTTATATTATAAAAGAAGGGTTCACTTTGTGTACTTATTTTTTACTGGTATTTTTAAAGATTTAAAATGGGGCTGCCAGACGTTTTTGGTGAATGAAATAAATATTTGACAGAGAGTATGAATTATTAATGATAGGTATAATAATTCTAAATAGTTGTGTAGAAAACATTCTCAAAACCTAAACTATGTATGGTATTAGGTACACTCACCTGATTGCAGTCTGCATCAGGCCATGTAACATAATCTTTGACATTCCAACACCTTGACTTGACTAGGTATATAGCCTACAAGAGCCTGTAGCTGGGCTCAAGGATAGGAACACCTAATCCATGCTTTGTCTTTGCTAGGCAGAATCAACAGTTATTATATTGTTTTCTCCTTCTTCATGGCATGGTAGTGGGTGCCTGGTAGTAGGTGCCTGCTCAACTAACCTCAGTACACCACGACAAAATAGTGAATCCACATTATTAAACAACATATACGGTCTTATCCTCAAACTGAGAAAAAGGGAGAGCTGTCTCCCCCACTAGTTCCCCCACAACATCAAAAAGTCCAACAAGAACTAGAAATGTATTAGAGCATTAGTTATCAAGGGCGGTGACCCCAAGAACAAATAGCAACTGGCCCCATCACACCCCACAGTTCACTCCTACCCACTCACCTAACCCAGACTTTCCAAAAGTTGATGGGGGTATAAAATCCTGTATGAAAACCTAAATTGCTCCTTATTCATTTACTTCCAGTACTTGCATGCTCCTAAAAATGGCCAGATATTGATGAAACTACAAACAATCTTTGGAAAAACATCTTCTTGGCAGAACCCAGACTCTTGATATGTGGATAGAGAAACTGCAAATTACCTACTTATGAATATAGCATAAACTTGTTTTTTTTTAAATTTCTTCAATGCTGTCAAGTAGGTGGACAGATGATCATCCACATGCATGAGGAATTAGCCAAATTTGTCTAGAGGTCAGACAGGAAAGTAGAAAAGTTTTGAGATTCATGATGAGGTGGGGGTGCTTGGGTTATTATCATAAGAGATAAAAGAACATAAAAGAAAGTAATCATAGGCATGTAAAGCCCCAAGCACAAAGAATTAAACATATGAACATCCTTCATTTGCTGGCACTTATGAAATGCACTGCCCCGACCCATTGCATATAATTCCAACATTCTCCCAGCATTGTAATTCACTACTGGAGACCACTTGAACAAACCAAACCCAATTCTGCAGTTTGTAAGTGCAGTTGTAATATCATTCAAAAAGTATTTTAGGGGGCCTTAGGTTTTATCCTTTTTTTACTAGAGGCATCTAAGGGAGTTGGTGTCAGTTTTGTAATCTCTGTAATATGTGGCCCACCCAGCCAAAAGCTCTCCTCTTGCTCCATCTGAAATGGGGATCCACTCAATCTAGTAGAGGTAGCATAGCTCAACTGTACTCGCATCACGTGAAGATGAATGTGAAAAATTATGAGCATCTGCACATCCAAGAGACAAATTATACTAAAGGACAAATTCAAGTCAGAAGAGTCCAATATGCATATTCATAAAGAGAAAAGAGTAAAGCGGAGAAAGGAAGTAGGTGAGCTAAAGCTGGTGGGTGTGGGTGTAGTTTTCCAGCATTTTAGCTGACAAAGTTACAAGACTTCTTGTATGGTCTTTTACAATGGTCAACATTCAACTTTATTTTTGGGGGTTTTAAATGTCAGATTTTAAACATCAAGGCTACCTGAAGTACAAGCTTCAAGTACATCATTGCTTGTAGCAAAATTCATTCAGAATGTCGCATTAACAGTAGAGTTTGAAGCACTAACGGTAGAGTACGAAATCAATATCTCCAATTTTATCAGATGCCTGTGAAAAGATAAAGAAATCAAGAAGTGGATTGGAAGGGCAGCCAACAAATTGAAGCCAGTCATTGACAATGGATTGAACACATTGTGATCTTCAAGTGCGCCTGAAACACTACAGCTAATTCACACATAATGTAAGTGTGATTAGTCTGAAGTTAACTAACATTAACCTAACACTAGGTGTGAATCCTCACACTGATGTTAGTTAGCACTAACTTGGATGTCATTTTTTTTTTCAATTTTTTTCACATTTATTAATGTTAGGTTATTGTTAGGTGTGAAGACACACAACTTTGTGATGATGGATTCACATTATCATCATGTTTGTTAATGAATAGTGGTCATTTTTCAAGGTTTTTTTTTGCTCTTTTTCATTTTCAACTTTGTTCTTTTTGCTCTCATTGCTCATGAGGTGCATAGCTTCCTCTTCATTGCACGGGCTTTGTGAGCTTACTTTTCTATGCTCCTTTTATTTAATTGTTTCACTTGCTGATTTGGGTTTTGTATTTAAGTTGTTCACTTACTCGTTTGTCAACAAATATTTCTTTCAAACATTTCAACTCTTGTTTCTTTCATTGCCTACCATTTGTTTCATATGGGTCATTTACATCATCACTTATCGTTTTAACAACCTTTGTGCATTATTTTCATGCATTCATTTTAAACTTGTTTTGTTTCAATTTCTATGCTTCAATCATTCACAAGTTTTGGTTTGCAAGTTTTATAATTTTTCAATTGCTTTGTTTGTGTTTTTGCCTATTATTGTGGAATTACCCCACAATCACTCAAAAGGAGCCCTCTTCTTTGGCCATCACTAATGTTTTGTTATTTTTCCTCATTTTTATTTGTAAGGTGTGAGTTCGTTGGTTCCTTTTTCAAAGTTCTTTTCTTTCATCTATATTGAATCTTGGTTGTTTTCATGTTCTTTTTTATATTATTGTTTTGTCTTTTATTCTTTCATCATCATTTTTCATGAAATGCAACAAGCTTTTTTTTTACATGTGGATTGTGAACTCTCTTTTATGCTCCTTTTTTTAATCACCTTATTCACATCATTAGTTTTTGTTGTTGAACTGCACCAACACTACCCACAACAAGGATCTTCTTTTTGTTTGTTTTTTGTGTGTTAATGCAATTTGCCTTGTTTTATAATCTTGCAAGGTGGTTTTTTTTGTTTTGGTTTTATCTTGTTCATTTGTTACTTTGCAATTAAAGCAGGTCACATTCTTTTGATTTAGAATTCATCATCAACAGTTTGGGTTCTTATTATGTGATAAGTTGTAGCAATTTTTTTATGTTTTCAAATTGACTATTTTTTGTTTCTTCCAGGCATAAAATTATGTTCCTATGAATGTTCACGTTTTGTAAACCCTAATTTGCAATGTTTTCAAATCACTTCTCACTTTTTATGCAAATCAAGTTTTGTCACAATTTATAAGGAGTTGGAGACTTTGTGGTGCGAGTAAATCCTTCAAACAAATTAGAGAAGTTTCTACTTGTTGTGTTTCAATACCATGGACCACATATAAGAAATAGTTTTTTTACAATGAATTGTATGTTTTTATTCCACATTGTGGTTGTGGACCATGTTAAATTCAACCTTCCCACTTCAAGGTGTTTCTTTATGGATTCAAATTCATTTTATTCAAACCCATCCATTGTTGAAACTATCACACAAGTTTTTTTTTTTGTACTTGTCTTGCATGATTGTCATATATTTAGTTCGTTCTTTTTCTTTTCTCAAGATCTAAGTCATTTAGTTAAACTGATAAGCATTACATGGTTTTCTAGTTTATCTCCTCATTGAATATGACGATGACAAATGGGTTGAAAATTTTTAAATGACAAAGACTTATCTTTTTTGCATAGCTAATTAACTACAACTTGCACTATTGAAACAAGACACCAAGTTTGACAAGTTATTCCAATTGAAATATAGGTGTTATGTGTAATATATAAGTTAGCCCATGGGATTAACCTTTTGGTGTGTAGTGAATTCTTTGTAATTAGCAAGTTAATTGTTTCAAAAATGTTGCATGAATTGATGGCATCTATGAACCTCATCTACAAAAAGTTAATTGCATGGTTAATGGGAGTAGAAATGAATGGTGTTATGGAAAACTTTGAGTAATGATGTGGGTTGCTTAGCATGCATGGCACAATTGATGGCACCCACATCATCAATGGAAGTCCTAGCTAAGGTCTATCAGTAATAGTCTTTAAGCTAAAGTTTATTATAATTAACCAAATAGATTTAAAACAATGTTGCATTGGTATCAATTTTAAAGATACTAAATTTGTAAAGGTATTATAAGGTTTTAAAAAAATTTAAACCAAAATGGTATCACTACAAGGAATTTGCAAATAAACAATTGAATTAATAACTAACTTTTAATCATAATTACCACATGCAACTTGCTATATAAGGTTTAATTGTTTTAAACAAATCACATAAAATTCTTGTCACAAAAGACAATACATGGCACTAAGTCGCAATGGCAATTGCATAAAAATGTGACTTACATGAACTTTTCAAACATCCAAACTAATTTACATGGCATTGTCATTTTGCGACCAATTTTGCAATTCAACAATGTAGTTGAGTGCAAATGGGATAACACGAACCACACCCACCTACTTTTTTACTGCTTTTGTGACTATTTTTTTGGAAATATTCCTAGAATATTCTTGGAATATTTTTGACAACATCTTCGAAGAAATCCTTTTTAAAATTTTCAATTTTTTTCATAATATTTTAATAAGGTCTATGTTAAAAATTTGGCAATAATGTACACAAATATTTTATTTTCCTCTTGAAAATAAAACTTGATTTGAAAAGAAAAATATTTGAATTTCATTATTCAATACAATTTTAATGATTTTTCCATGGAAAAAATGAATTCAATCACATGACTTATAAATGGATAATATAATAATAAATAAATAATTAAATTTCAGATCCTAAAACTTCATTTGATCCAAAAAATTATATCATACAATAATTTTTTGATATATCATAATTAAACTAATATAGTTTAATTAAAATGTGTAATACATAATTTATTCACATGTAATATTTATAAATGGATCATCAATATTTATTTATTTATTTGTTAAATTTATTATTTCTGATATAAAAATTGAATCCAGACAATCAATTTTATTATGTTTACACATATAATTTCTTAAGTTCTATTTAAATTTATGATAAAATTTTTATGTAAAAATAAATTGTGTATTTTCACATCTCAAACCTCTATTTGATTTTTTAAATTATATTATGTAATTTCATTTATAAAAAATCATAATTGTACCAATAAAATGTAATTTAGATGTATGATATATAACTTATCATTATATAATGTTTATAAAAGGTCATAAATTACTCCTACTACATAGCATATTCAATAAATAAATTACATTGTCTACTTAATATAGTAAATTCAAAAAATACCACATATATCAACATGATAAATTACTTATTGTTTATTTAATAGATTAACTGGATAACCTACCTAATTAATAAAAAACATTATACTAGAAGAAATTTGAAAATCAACAACTAAATTTGCTACTCATTTATAGTTGTAATGGACACATGTGACTAAAAATAGCCTAGTCACTTAAAACAAATACCAAAACATAGTTAGTCACACATGGCCATTGAATTGAAAATGTAGATGCAACCTTTTCAACTAGGCCAAAATTTCTTATCTATTGCCATGGATGATCTTTAGTATGACGCAGAACTCCAATTTGTGACTACATTTCCAACTACATTTGGGATAATCTCATGCTACCAAATGTGCCTTTGATGGGTGGTTATGATTTAATCACGTGGTAATTTTAAAAACCAATGGCCATAAAACACATTGCAATTTTCCATTTGTTCAAAAAAGATCTATTATAATTAAAATATTAAATATTAAAACTATAATATTTAAATATAATAATTATAATAATTATAATATAATAATTACATTAATTAATTATTATAATTACTTAATTATATTCATCCTTATCCTAAACTATAGTAGGCAACCTATTCTAGGTTAGGGTAAGGTAGAATAAGTTACCTAGCATAGGTCAAGTAGGTAAGTAGGATCTTATTTATTTTGTTGGGGACAAGTTTTTTTATTGACTCATCCCAAATGGCACATGCACTTTGTTTATGATGCATATCATAAATTTAGTCCATTCTTTCACCTACTTATATATTTTATAAGTTTGAAGTTGTAGACAAAGGATATGGGATAAATTCTAATGAAAAGGAAACACTACAACACTATCACATCCTTTGTCCCATACAAAAACATTATCATATATCCACATAATAAAATACATATTACTTAACTTAACTACTTACTACCTACTACCTACTACCTACTACCTATCCTACTTATTAATTAGGTATAATATTACCTAAACTACATACCTATTACCTACTACCTATTACCTAACCTATATTTAATAAATTAAGTACCTAACCAACCTAAATTATCATTATTACTATTTTAAAAATCATATATCCACATAATAAAATATTTACAACTTAACATACCTACTACTTACTACTACCTATCCTACTTATCACATATTACCTAAGCTACATACTTATTATCTACTACTAGCCTACTTAATAAACTAATTACTTAGCTTACATTTGATAAATTATTTTTTCAACATATTTAATTAATTAATCAATCAATAAAAAACACTACAACATATCCACAAAATAAAATAGCTATTGCTTAACTTATAACTCAATCTCACTTATTACATACTCCCTAGCCTATCTAATTAATTGATTAAATACCTAATTTAATTAATTAATTAATCAATATGAAAACATGATCACATATTCACACAAAAAATTAATTAACCTACCTATTACCTATCCTACTACTACTTACTACCCAGTCTACTAATTAATGACCTAACCTACCAATTACCTACCTAGCTTACTTAACCTAGTTGGGTCTAATTAACTTCCATAACATAATGGCCTATTAGCTACACCTCATAAATAGGCCTACTATTACCTATAGATAACTTAGGCCAATTAATTAAATATGCAAACTAGGCTAAGCTACCAATGTACATAAGCCTACTTAGTTTAACGTAACCTATTAAGCTTACCTAGCTTAATTTACCAACTAGGTTATAATAGCCGTTTCTAGCAACCTATTAAATATTAAATATTATATCATGGAAAACCCATGGATAATTGTAAACAAGACCCATGGATGGGTACATTGAAGGGTTAATAGTCCAATTGAAATAACAAAGTTTGCCATGTGCGGTCTATATTTCTTTGTACATGTAATAGAATATACTATTGTAGTTGCAAAAACTTTCATTGTAGTTACAAAAACAATTACGTTATCATCCATCGATGGTTGCAATCAAAATTGGATACATTGTTCACTTTCCATTTACATTTTCAATGAAAATCATATTAATCATAATTTCTAGTTACATTTATAACTAGAATTTGGTTCAACCCTTCCTGTATTACATATGCAACTACAACAAGTTGCAACTACATGGACACATAAGACTAACACATTGTTAGTCATAAAATAAGTTAGTTTAGACACTAATTGTATAGTAGTCGCAAAAATATGGTTAGAATGGATAACATTTCTTCTAATGTTATCACATACCAACATGATAAAATACCAACTACTTAACCCATATACATATTACCTATTATTTACTACTTTACAATTGTCAACTTAGTAATTGATTAATTCTCTAGCCTAATTAACTAACTAAACATAACATTATTTGATTCAACATAATGAAATACCTACTACTAATTAGCGTATTTACATACTACCTAATACTTACTACCTATTACCTAACCTACCTAATTAATTAACTAATTAAACAACACTATTACATATTAACATGATAAAATACCTACTATTTAGCCACATATATATTACCTACTCCTTAGCTTTATTCCTACCATTATTTGTCATGGGTTCTCTGAAATTTTCACAAACCCACCAAACCCTACTACACATTTAATGGTTAGTTCATTGAAGAAAATTAAAGGAAAATAATTATACCATTAGATCTAACAATTTCATTGGCCAATTATTTTTTTCACATTTAATTTCATGTGAATTTGGGACTAAAATTATAGTTGCAAAGTTGAAAAGATGTCACGTGGTGTCTAATGGCCTATGAACCACCTTCCAAGTCACAAAAACATTACATTTTCATCTATTTTGGGATGCCATTCAAAATGGATGATATAAAAGTATTTTTCATTTTCATTTTCATCCAAATCAACATTAATCATGAGTAGAGTAAATTGCATAGCAACTACAAATCACTTTGTAATCATTTATGTGATTACAAGTCTTTTTTACCAAGTGCCACATAAAACAATCAAATCTAAAATCATAAACACATGGGTTAAAATGGATAAGATTCCTTGTAGTGTATGAATAATATTTTTATAAATAGACCAAATTGTTTATATATACTAGGAAATGCAAAATGCTAATAGTAATATGAATATGTATTTTTTCAAATGATAAATTATCAATAATTTCCCATATTTTTTCATTTTTAGTCTATTTTGAATGATTTAAACTTGATGGGTATGTCAACTAAGGTTTTATGAAACTTCTTTGTAGTCCAAAGGCAAATATTTAATGATCAAAGACTATAAGCTTAAAATATTAGTCTATTTTAATTCATCCATCACCAAACATTGAACCCCTTACACCAAACACCTCATATCTTCCCCCATTCTTATATCAAATTGAGAAATGTTTGTGGAGTTGGAAGTATTATGTGGAGGGCTATAAATGTTCTTCAAATTTCAAAAGTAATGTGTGAATATTTGACCTCCTTTAAATTTTTAAATGTTCGCTGACCACCCTATCTACTCTATAATTGTTTGAATGACTACATAAATATGATTACGACTATATATTAGGTTGTCATTTTGAAAGAAATGGCATGTCCTTTTAACCTTGTTTGACCAATTAGCCTATTTACATAGGGGTGAAAGCATGAAATAAAGAACTAGTCACACCAAGGTTAAAGTCCTTTCCAAGGACTGAATTTTCCACGTTGCAATTTTCTATTGGTTTATATTACATTTTTCACAAAGTTTTTCAAATAGAATATCAAATTTGAAGCCAAATATGACATATAACGTGATAAAAACTCAAATCTTTTTGCATCAAGCCTTAAATTATAGTCAAATCTATAACTTTACTTTGGACCATGATTACAAATTCAAAATTATAATAGTGCTTAAAGATGCTTGAATATCAAAATTTCAAAGTGTATATTTATTTTATTTTATTGAATTTTTTGAACAAATGGATCCTTTCTTGTGGAGTATATTAAAATTCACAAAAAAATTAAAATGATTTGGTGAACATTTGATAAGGAAAAAGGACTTTTGAAACAAAAAAACCACCTATCCACATGTTTTTCTTAAGTGTTTTAAACATATAAAAAAACTTTTGAAACATGGTGAATTTTCATGAAAATTTTGTAGTTGCAACTTTGAAAGTATAAAAATTTATTTCAAAAATTGAATGAATTTTTTGATATATAATGTTCCCATAGTGATTTTTCAAAATTTTGAAAAACAATTTTTAAGGATTGTCCACACACTCTATGACTCCTTATTTCTTACTTTCACCCATAGGCTATGTTAAATTAGCATATCTAAACTATGATAGACTAGCATATTGAGATATATTAAATTATGTTAGCAAACCTAGGTTATAAAGGTAACTTCAACAGGCTAACCTACATAATATTCTTGAAACCCTACTTAGGCAATTTGTAAACCTACCTTAGATAGCATAGGTAGACCTAAATAAGCCTTAAATAGACCTAAGTAACCTTTGGATACAAATTTTAATGTGTAAGATAATAGTGATGCGAAGCAAAAACCAAACACCAAACTAGAATTCCCAAAAGTACGATGTTTGGGGTCCTTGTCAATGTTGGGTAGGTATTAGAAAAACTGTGAAAACTAGATAATGTTTCAAGCTAGTTCTTAGTTTGAATCCCTTAGGGTAGCACATTGAGTGACGCCTTTTATGAAATCCAACTGCAAGGTTTTATATAATGTGAGAATTGAACCTTTGAAACCCTAATCAAATGTGTACTTAAATTTTATTGAAACCCTGACAAGGTATTAAAAAAATCAAGGTCAAGGTTTCAAGGTTTAGAATTAATTAAGGTGTAAGTAGTTAGTACAATTTAGTCATTTAATTAGTGTTTAGTTAATAATTAATAGATAATTTAAGGCTTAATTAGGTTTAGGGTTTAACAAGCAAGCAGTGCCACTTATTGCTTGTTATAAAGCAAATGTCTTAAAACAATTTACTCACTATGTGTGAATTATTTTTGGTCTCTTATCTCTTCTTTGTTTCTTGCTTAGTTTAATTTGCTTGATTAGTTTGTTTGTTTAATAGTGTTTAACTTTAGTGCTGCTTTGTGCTCCTCTTGTTCAAAGTTGTTATGCTCCTCTTCCTCAACGTGCTACTCTTATCCTCCTTCTAAACTTACTATTATGCTCCTCTTACTCAACTTGTTGCTCTACTCCTTTTGTTTGACCTACTATTCAGCTCCTCTTGTTCGACTTATTGCTCTGGTCCTCTTGCTGAACCTACTGCTTGGTTCTTTTTACTCAACTTACTATTATGTTCCTCTTATTCAACCTGTTGTTCCACTCCTTTTACTTGACCTATTACTCATGTACCTTTCTACTACGCCTGTGATTTTGCTACTCCTTACTCCTTTTACTCAACACTGCTGTTTTACTCCTCTTATTTCAAATTGGTACTTCCCAACCCCTTACTTTTTTGTTGGTTTGAGTTCTTTAGTATCCCCTTACTCGTCCAAATTTGAATTCTTTAGGCCAAATTTAGAAGGTGAAATTATTTTTTTTCAATCTTTGTTTGTTGATAATTTTTTTTAATTATACATGTTTTTGGGAAAGGTGGTTGACAATGTGTTTGTTTGTTGTGTGCAAGAATTATTTGGACATTGTACATTTAATTATACACATTACACTTCATTTGCACAATTGCATTGCGTATTTTTTCAGCACATTGCATCTTTTTTTTAATTTTTCTTTCAATTGCTTGTAAATGTTTAGGTTGATTTTCATATAGTTAGCAAAATCTTATTTTGGCAAAAAACATAGTTATTTTTAAATTCTCCTTCAAGGTAGGTAATATTCTAGTAGAAAATGGGGGAGTTAAATCAAAATGAAATGTACATTAAAAAACATGTGGAAAGAATAGAAAATAAAAATGTGCAAACAGAAAATAGTAGAGTTGAAGAAAATGGGGAACAAATAATGAAGAAAAAATTGCAAAATTACATGTTCAAAGAAAAATTTGGAAAGGGCATAACAAAAAAAATTATGTTGGGCATTTTATTGTGTGGATGATGGGAAGGAAGTTGAAGCTACATCCCATCAAGTCATTATATGTATTTTATGTTATGATAATCCTGTAAATATTCTTAATCCAAGAACTAAAGAAAGAAAAGGATTAATAACTTATTATAAAACTTATGGTCTAACTACTCTTTAAAAACATGTAGATGTAGATCATTCTATAATTGCGAAGAAATTTGAAAAAGAAATAAATAATGAAATAATAAAAAATGTTGAAAAACAACATGTGAAAAAAAGGCCAAATGTTCCAACAAATGCAATATCTGCATTTTTTTGCTATAAAAAAACCTTTCAAAAAGGATGATGTATAGCAAAAAGACTTTTTGTAAGACCTTGGCCTTTTGATTATGAAAAATAACTTACCATTACAGTTTGTTGAAAGTGTATGGTTTAAGCATTTAATATTACATTTGTCTTTTAAAGTTATGTTCCTTTTTATAAAGCAATTTTATTAAGAAATATTACCTAAGTTGGTGGAAAAAATGAAACAAGTATATATTTTGCTAAAATTAATATATTGTATTTTTGCCACATCGAGCTTTGACTTGTGGATGTCAAAGGGTACGCATGATATATTTACTCTTATTATAAACTTTCTAGGATCTTATTAGCAACCCAAACAAGTAACTATTGGTTTGTTTGAGGTAACAAAAACTATTGGGTAAGCATTAACTAACAATTTGACAAAATCGTTTGACCAATATGGGCTAAGAAACAAAATCATTGCATGTGTTAAGGATGAGGGCTCAAATTTAAATACTATGATAATTGCTTCAAAATTTGTTGTAAAATGTGAAGTCCTTGGTTTAAATGAAAGTTTTCATGGTTCTTGTTAAATGGCCATGTTTTTTCCAAAGCATCTTAATATGCTATTATTTATGAAAAAGTTTGCAAGAATTTCAAGTTTGTTTCAATCAAATATGCCCAGTCAAATTTGTAGAAATGTATAGACTTGGCCTAAATTTTTTGAAAAAGGTACACAAGAATGTGACAAGGCTTGTTCAAATTCAAACTTGCCTCCAAGAAAATTAAATACTCTAGTGAAGACAAGGTGATTATTTAATCTATTGCAATTTTGTTCCAGAACTATTGTCTCTCTATTTTTTATTGATTTGTTATAGTTAGATCTTCTAACAGTGGAATTTTAAATTTTTTTGCAAATTTGCCAACAAAATCATTATGTTTTAGGAAGCGTTGTAATTAAAGGATGTTATTTTTTTTTGTTATAATAGGTAGAATACTATCAAAATAAGTGGAAGACTGCCTCTTCTTCTTACTTGGCACATCTGTAAAATAATTGTGGACTCCTTATCTCCTATTGTGATAACTTGTGTTCTGAACCAATCTAAAAGCCTTTGGTTGCATTTTGATGCATTATAATTTGCCATTACTATGTCCTTAAAATTCAGGGAAGAAATTATAAACCCATTTGCCCTAGTTACTTTTGATTAATGATGATTCTAGATAGCTTTTGAATTATCTTTGTTTGCTTGCAACATTAGAAGAGAAGTTTGTGGCGTTTTAGATTTTTTTCTTTCTTTTTTAAGAAAATTTGAAGAAAGAAAAGCTCACAACATGTTGTCTTTGATGTAAGACCCTAAATTCAAAAGCTTTCATCTAGTATTTTCTTTTGTTGGCCAAGAGGAAGGTGTAAGTATTGTGGATGAATATGATAGGAGGACTTTGTATCCTATGTTTTTGAAATGTTATCATCATTTGCATCCAATTACAAAATCTATTGGATGTGTAGATCAAACAAGTGAAGAAAATTCTAGTTTGGATATTTTTCAACAACTGCATCCACAAGTGGGCCATCAAAGGAACTTGTCACCAGGGAATCATTGATTTTCAGATGTTACCAAGTGGATCCCAAAAACATCAAATGTCCTCTTCAATGGTGGGGGAAACATGAAGCCATGTTTCCTATAGTTGGTTTTTTGGCTTGTCAAACTTTAGGCATTGTAGGGTCACAAATTGAAACAAAAAGATTTTTTTCTTTAACATGCATATTTACAAACCTAAGAAGGTGTCATTTACAAACAAAAAATTGGCCAAGTGATCCTAGAGATGGATGTAAACCACTTTCCAATTTAGTAGAATTAATTCAAATAGATTTAAGTTTTGAAAAGGAGTTAGAAGAATTTGAAGGTTCATTTGAATGAGATGAAATAGTGAACATATAAAATGTTGAAAAAAAAATTTAGAATTTTCATTTTTTTGTGCAATTTTTTAACTTTTGAACATTAAAAATTAATTTTTCAAATAATAATTTTTTTAATAACCGGTATGCAAAAACCAACTTTGAAAACCAATTGGTATCATGTCTAAGAACCAGCGCTTTGAAACTCAGGTGAAATTATTTTTCGCAAATTTTTGAAACCTTGCCCAAGTCTTGAAAATATGAAAATATAATTTGCATAATATCAAAAAAGAACCAGGTCAGGTCTTTCAAAACACTCTCATACCCAGATCTGGCGGTTATCATAAAAACTAGAGACCTGCCCAAAACTGGTCCTCATATCTGGCATAAAGATTTGGTAAAATTCTAACAACTCCAATTTTGTTTGAGAGGGAGAGAGAGGAGGCACCTTTTCACATGCAAAGGTGCCTCCTCTGTTGTGACAGAAATATTAACAAGGGTGAGGTGAGCTTATCACACTCTCCTCCGTATACACTTTTTAAAAGTCTACCAGTCCTAACCACAAAAACTCTCAAATCCTTGCTACTCACTGCCCTTTCATTCTGACCCTCTTACAATCAAATATTGAAGGAAGATTTGGAATGTTCAGTTCTCTCTCAGTGTTCAATTACCTGCACTCCTGTTCCTCTCTTTCACTTTACCCATCCCAACTACAAATCTTCTCCAAACCAATAACTTGAGAACAAGAACACATTATTCCCAACTTGCAGACTACCACAGAAAGAGACCTCAGATCATGATGAAAACCCTAATTGGGATTCAAGTATGCAGTGACAATCCCACGAAAATAATCAAGATTCCCCCTAATTGGGGTTCAAGTATGCAGTGACAAGCCCACGAAAATAATCAAGATTCCCCTCACATGTAAACTCTACTGGAATGAGTGCTTCTCATCTCTCAATCATCTCCCAGACATTTTCCAAAACCCTGTTATGATGATCCTCCTAAAATTGGCCCAGAATCCTTTCAAACCCTGAAATCCGATTCCCTTGATTCACCTCCAACAAACAGTCCCCAAACCCTTAGTCACAGAGAGCCCTCACACGAGTAGAGGCGGTCCCTAAGTTTATTATCCTCTCCATAGCCATAAAAACACCATGCTCATACCATGGTCAGATAGGCTAGTGAGCAACCTGAACACACTTTTTCAACTATTCCTTTAGTACCCGGTGGGTATCACATCAAAAAGGATAAAAATCAGAGCAGGTCTCTACACTTGGTAAAGCCTGAAGCCACAGGCCTGTACCAGAATGCGCAGGCCTACATTATGTACTATAGAATTCACCCCTACAGCGCATTCTGGCACCTAGTCAGTCACTTGGGTGAGGCCATCATGCAAGTTCTAGGGATGGAATATTTGGCAGAATGCACTCTAGGGTTGTGTTCCCTAACTTACAGGTCTTATGGTAACCCATTAAGTAGGGCTTTGTAGGGAAGTCGTAAAAAGGGATAGGTTGGTAGGAACTGACAGAATCTGCTGCAATGGCGGATTCTGGGATTTAAGAAGGCCTGAAAACCTGACGAGTTAGCAGGATCAGACCTTTTACATTTTTAAGACAGATTATTTTTGTAATTAGTTTATTCCGAGCATAATAACAATTGCTGCAGAAGAGAGGTGGCATTGTCGATTGATTATTCCATACCAGAATTAGTCTCTTATTAAAGATTCTCGAAATTCTCGCGCCTGCGTTATCAATTACCGAAAACCCTCAGCCTGAAAAAAAACCCTAACCCTAAAAGGCAAACCCTAACCGTAACGCCCGCAGGCGGACAAACAAGTTCTGCATACACTTGTTTTCTACGTCTGTTTTTCTCCTCTTGCTTGCTCCCCGGCGTTACGCGCTCGATTTGCCGCTGTCGGCTGCTCCTTTTCGCGGTGTCACCATGGTGAGTAGCATGCGATCTCCCCTTCTTTTTTCGCTTTTTTTTTCATGTTTTGGCAAGTTTTCGTGGGTTGTTTGCATGTGCGTGTGCGCGCGTGTATGTGAAAACATTCTCTGCCGACCTTTTTTTCTGTGAGTTCATGGGAGCTTCATAACATTGCGGTGGTCATCACTTGTCTGTCTGCGAAAATGGTAAAATGCATTTCTAGCATTTGGATTCTTTTTTCTGTTGAGTTGTGTTCGGTGTTTGCAGCCGAGAGTTGGGCAATGCTGACGTATAGCTGTTAATCTTGGTGATGCCAGGTGAAGTTTACTTCAGACGAGTTGCGGCGGATCATGGACAAAAAACACAACATCAGGAATATGTCTGTGATTGCCCATGTCGATCATGGTAGGTGCCTCCTCTTCATCGCATAGATGGTATATCAGATGATGATTATGATTATGATGATGCAACATGATTATATCATCATCATCATCATCATCATGGTAGGTGCCTTCTCTTCATATATAGATGGTATATCATTGTGGGTTGATGCAACAGACTTGATATTTTGAGGAGAGGAGGAAGAGCTTTTTGAACATGGATTGAGACCCTTTTGGCATGCATGGTTTCTTCTTTGACTTCGATGCAATTAAGTTGATTAGCATATCACTTGAAGGGTTCAAATCTACAAGAGCCTTTGCATATTGTTCAACACAACATCAGGAATATACCATCTATGCAACTGTTTTTTTTCTGTGCCCAGTTACATGAACAATTTGTTTGCTTGGAAGAGATGGAAGTCTTTTTTCTTTAACCTTTCAGTGCAGTGTGTTTGACTCGGTTCCTGCTCCTACAGACAATCTTGATGTTTGATAAGGTTTTTGTTTGAATGGTGTGATACTGAAAAGCCTTGAGGGGTGTTGGTTGAATATTTTTTCTAGGAAAATCAACCTTGACAGATTCACTTGTGGCTGCTGCTGGTATCATTGCTCAAGAAGTGGCTGGTGATGTCCGGCTCACTGATACCCGGGCAGATGAGGCAGAAAGAGGTATCACCATCAAGTCCACCGGAATATCCCTGTACTATGAGATGTCTGATGCATCTCTGAAGGATTACCATGGAGAAAAGGATGGCAATGACTATCTCATCAACTTGATTGATTCACCAGGGCATGTTGACTTCTCCTCTGAGGTCACTGCTGCTCTTCGTATCACAGATGGAGCACTGGTGGTTGTGGACTGTGTGGAGGGAGTGTGTGTGCAGACAGAGACTGTGCTTCGACAAGCCCTTGGTGAGAGGATTCGACCAGTACTGACAGTGAACAAAATGGACAGGTGCTTTTTGGAACTGAAGGTTGAGGGTGAGGAGGCATATCAGACCTTCCAGCGTGTGATTGAAAATGCAAATGTCATCATGGCAACCTATGAGGATCCACTGCTTGGCGATGTGCAAGTATACCCAGAGAAGGGAACTGTTGCCTTTTCAGCTGGTCTTCATGGCTGGGCCTTCACTCTCACCAATTTTGCAAAAATGTATGCTTCAAAATTCAACGTCGATGAGAAGAAAATGATGGAGAGGCTGTGGGGTGAGAATTACTTTGACCCAGCCACAAAGAAGTGGACAACTAAGAACATAGGATCACCCACCTGCCAGCGTGGGTTTGTACAGTTTGTGTACAACCCCATCAAGCAGATCATCAATATCTGTATGAATGACCAAAAGGATAAGCTGTGGCCTATGATGGCTAAATTGGGATGTTCTCTCAAGGGAGAGGAGAAGGATCTTATGTCCAAGGCACTGATGAAGCGGGTGATGCAAGCATGGCTGCCTGCCAGTAGTGCCCTTCTTGAGATGATGATCCATCATCTGCCCTCTCCTGCAACCGCACAGAAGTACAGAGTGGAGAATTTGTATGAGGGCCCATTGGATGACCAGTATGCAGCTGCCATCAGGAACTGTGACCCAGAGGGACCTCTCATGTTGTATGTATCTAAGATGATTCCTGCATCAGACAAGGGTCGGTTTTTTGCCTTTGGACGGGTGTTTGCCGGTAAGGTTGCCACTGGTATGAAGGTCCGTATCATGGGGCCCAACTATGTGCCAGGCGGAAAAAAGGATTTGTACACCAAGAGTGTGCAAAGGACAGTTATCTGGATGGGTAGGCGTCAGGAATCTGTAGAAGATGTGCCCTGTGGAAACACAGTGGCCATGGTTGGATTGGATCAGTTCATCACCAAGAACGCAACCTTGACTGGCGAGAAGGAAGTAGATGCTCACCCTATTCGGGCCATGAAGTTTTCTGTGTCTCCTGTGGTGCGTGTTGCAGTGCAATGCAAGGTTGCATCTGATCTGCCTAAGCTTGTGGAAGGTCTGAAGAGGTTGGCCAAGTCAGACCCTATGGTTTTGTGTATGATTGAGGAGAGTGGGGAACATATCATTGCAGGTGCCGGAGAGCTGCATTTGGAAATTTGTCTGAAGGATTTGCAGGAGGATTTTATGGGAGGTGCTGAAATTATCGTCTCTGATCCAGTAGTTTCCTTCCGGGAGACTGTGCTAGAGAAATCATCCCGCACAGTGATGAGCAAGTCGCCCAACAAGCATAATCGCCTCTACTTTGAGGCAAGGCCCCTGGAGGATGGATTGGCAGAGGCCATTGATGATGGTCGCATTGGTCCCCGTGATGACCCCAAGGTGAGGAGCAAGGTACTGGCAGAGGAGTTTGGATGGGATAAGGATCTTGCAAAGAAAATCTGGTGTTTTGGGCCAGAGACCACCGGCCCCAACATGGTGGTGGACATGTGTAAGGGAGTCCAGTACCTGAATGAAATCAAGGATTCTGTGGTGGCTGCATTCCAGTGGGCTACTAAGGAGGGTGCATTGGCTGAGGAGAACATGCGTGGTATTGCATTTGAGGTGTGTGATGTTGTACTCCATGCCGATGCTATCCATCGCGGTGGTGGTCAGGTCATTCCTACTGCCAGGCGTGTGATGTATGCAGCTCAGCTCACAGCAAAGCCTCGCCTTCTAGAGCCAG